>Ga0074197_1000032_pt1 | contig 297106 bp, 248 predicted proteins | sample EPASupsiteSAE305_FD_64526 | JGI IMG/M metagenome (GOLD analysis project Ga0074197, IMG submission 64526) | Bioremediated contaminated groundwater microbial communities from EPA Superfund site, New Mexico - SAE3-05 reassembly with SPADES | ecosystem: Environmental > Aquatic > Deep subsurface >... | reverse complement strand
TTTCTTGGTTTTAAGCTAAAAAATGTTCGATCAAACTCATCGGCTTCAACAACAATATAATCGCTTAAACCTAATCTTGCATTAGTTCCACCAAGACTGCTAAGTTTGCCGCCAACAATAATTGTTGGGTCAATTCCCGCTTCGGTTAAAACAAGACCTACCATGGATGTTGTAGTGGTTTTTCCGTGAGTTCCAGCAATTCCAATACCATATTTCATTCTCATTGTTTCAGCAAGCATTTCAGAGCGTTTAATAACTGGAATATCTTTATCAATTGCTGCACGCACTTCTGGGTTTGAAACATTAACAGCAGATGAGTAAACTAAAACATCAACATCACTAACATTTTCTGCTTTATGTCCAATTGTAACTGGAATTCCTAAACTTCGTAATCGTTCAGTTGTTGCAGATTCAGCCATATCCGAACCAGAAATTTTAAAACCTCTAATTAGCATAATTTCGGCTATTCCACTCATGCCAATTCCGCCGATGCCAACAAAGTGAATTTTATTTATAACATTTTTGAACATTTATTAAATCCTTAAATATAACTTGCTAATTTAATTATTTCTTTTGTAATTAGGGTAATTGCATCTGGTTTTGCGAACATTTTTATGTTATTTTTTAGTGATTCTAACTCTTTTTCATCAAAAATTATGCTTTTAACTTTATCAACTAATTGAGAATTTAGTTTATCATCCTCAATAAGTTCAGCAGCGCTTGCATTTTTAAGAACTTCTGCATTTTTATATTGGTGATTAGCTGCAACATTTGGTGATGGAACAAAAATAACAGGCAATCCAAGTTGTGCAACTTCAGCAATTGTTGTCGCTCCAGCTCTTGCAACTATCAAATCAGCTGCAGAATATGCTTTAGCAACATCATCTATATATTTAACAACATTGATGCTTTCATTTCCAAATTGTTTGTAACTATCGTAATATTTTTCGCCAGTTTGCCACAATATTTGAATTCCAAGATTTAATAACTCATCAATATTGTTTTTTATAGAATCATTAATTGTTTTAGCTCCAAGACTTCCACCAATAATAACAATCGTTTTTTTAGTTTCACTTAAACCAAAATGCTTTTTTGCTTCAATTTTATCAGAAAGAACTATGTCAATCCTAATTGGATTGCCTAAAACCTCTAATTTTGATTTATCATTAAAGTGCTTTTTAGATTCTTCAAAACTTAAAAATATTTTCTCAACCTTTTTTTCCAACAAACGATTTGTAATTCCTGGATAGCTATTTTGCTCAAGTAAAACAGCTTTTGCTCCCATAAATGTTGCTGCCCAAATTACTGGACCTGAAACATAAGCTCCAGTTCCAATGGCAATATTTGGCTTATATTTAATGCAAATAAATAATGCTTGCAACATTGAAACTACTAATTTTATTGGAAATAGTAGGTTTTTTAAATTTAATTGTCGCGAAAAACCACTTATCCAAATTGACTTAAAATTGAAATTTAACTGTGGAACAACACGCGATTCAATTTTATGGCTTGTTCCAATAAAAAGTATTTCTGCATTTGGTTGAATTTCTCTAATTTTTTGTGCTATTGCAATTGCTGGATATAAATGTCCACCAGTTCCGCCACCGGCAAAGAGATATCGATATTTAATTTCGTTAGTACTCAATATCAGTCGCCTTTATTGTTTTTGCTTTAATAGATTGATTAGCAATATTAATAATAATTCCAATTGATACACTTAATAATATTATAGAAGTTCCACCAAAACTCATAAATGGCAAAGTGATTCCGGTTGTTGGCATAAGTCCAGTAACAACGGATGCATTGATAAATGCACTTAAAATAATATTAAACGAGATAGCAAAAACAAGCAACTGACCATATTGGTTATCAACTTTTTTTGCTATTATAATTCCTACTATAAAAAGTAAAACATATAAAAACAGAGTAGTTACTGAGCCAACTAATCCAAACTGTTCACCAAGAATTGCAAAGATAAAATCGCCATAAGATTCTGGAAGGAACAAATCGCTTTGCCTGCTTGCACCAATACCAACTCCAAATATACCACCGCTTCCAAGTCCAATTTTTGCTTGCATCACTTGGATATTTGGCTCACTGTTGGTATTCATGCTTGTTAAAAAACCCATAATTCGTGAGCGCGAATGAGAGAAAAGCATCATTATGCTTATACCCGCAAGACTTAAAGCACCAAAAGATGCAGCAATGTGTTTTATCTTTCCACCGCCAATGTATAATAGTGTAAAACTTGTAATTAAAATTATCATTGCTGTACTTAAATTTGGTTGAATTACAACCAAACCCGCAACAAAAATGATCCAAATTAGTGGGAATTTAAATCCATTTTTAAAATCTTCAATAAGTTTACCTTTGCGTTCAATCATACCAGCAATATGCATAAATAATGCAAGTTTCACCACGTCGGATGGCTGAAATTGTATAAATCCCAAATCAATCCAACGTGCAGCTCCTTTATATTTGGGTGCTAAAAGAACTGTTAGAATTAGTAAAACAATTGTAAATAATAAAATTTGCTTACTGTATTTATAATATATTTGATATGGTAAGAGTGAAAAGAGAACGCCACTCATTAGTGCCAAAATTATTTTTGTAATATGAGAACTGAATAAATGATAAATATTATCAAAACGCACTTCACTATATGTGCTACTTGCCGAAAACACAAGCACTGCACCTACAACCATAAGTGACAATACAATAGCTATCAATATTCTTACAAGTATTTTCATTTATAAATTCATCACTATTTGTTTGAAAGAAACACCACGATGTTCGTAATTATTAAACATATCAAAACTTGCACATGCAGGTGACAAAAGCACTATTTCACCACTTTTTGCTGAATTAAATGCAATTGTTACAGCATCTTCAAAAGTATCCATTTTTTGAACTTCAACAGTTAAGTTAAAGTAGTCATATATTTTATTGGCGGATGAACCAATTGCGTATATTTTTTTTACATTTTTTGCTACTAAACCTTTTATTTGGCTATAATCGTTACCTTTATCTTTTCCACCAAGTATTAAGTGAATTGGATTTTCAAAACTTCGCAATGCGTACCAAACCGAATCAACATTAGTAGCTTTTGAATCATTTATAAAACTAATTCCATCAATAATTCTTACCAATTCAAGTCTGTGTTCCACTCCTTTAAATGAAGATAAAGCATTTTCGAGTTTTTCATTGCTTATTCCTATTAACTCAGCTAAAGCAATTAAAGCCATTGCGTTGTATTGATTATGCTCGCCTTTAATTTTAAGAATGCTTGTATCACAAATGTTTTTAACAATTCCATTATTAGAATATTTGAACTTTCCAGCCTCAACAAAAAAGCCATTTTGGATTGCTTTTAACGAAAAATGGATTTTATTAACATTCTTTACTTCATAATTTGCTAAATAACTATCATCAATATTGAATATATAATAATCATCATTATTCTGATTTTGCTGAATCTTCATTTTCGATTCGGCATATTTATTAAAATTATTGTCATATCTATCAAGGTGATCTGGAGTAATATTCAATATAATTGAGTATTTAGGTTTAAATTCATCAATAAAATCCAATTGAAAACTGGAAACTTCAAGAACAACAAATTCATCCGTTTTTACATCCAAAGAAATTTCAGAAAAAGCTAATCCAATATTTCCTGCTGAATAGGATTTAAGTCCACAAGAATTTAATGTATGATTGCATAATTCGGTTGTAGTAGTTTTTCCGTTGCTTCCAGTTATTGCAATAATGTTTCCTTTACAAAACCAAGATGCAAACTCTATTTCACTTATTATTTTTATTCCTTTATTTATTGCCTCAACAATTACTGTTGAATTAGAAGGCACTCCAGGACTTGTAATAATAAAATCGCAATCAAATACTTTTTCTGAGTGTCCACCAAGTTCGTATTTAATTCCCAAATTATCCAATTCGGAAATTTCGCTAAACTTGCTTGAAAAATCGCTAACAAATGGAATTGCACCCAATTTTTTAGCTAATTTTGCCGCAGCAACACCGCTTCTAACTGCTCCTAATATTGTAATATGTTTGTTTGCAATGTTTTTCATCTAATTTTGAATGACGCCAAACTAATGATTACTAAAATTATTGTAATTATATAAAATCGCATTACTATTTTGGGTTCTGCCCAACCTAATAATTCGTAATGATGATGAATTGGTGACATTTTAAATATTCTTTTTCCTTCACCATAACGCTTTTTTGTGTATTTGAAATAAGTGCGTTGCAAAATAACCGACAAAGTTTCCACAAAGAAAATTCCACCTAAAATAGGAAGTAGTAATTCTTTTTTAATAAGAATTGCTATAATTCCAAAAACGCCACCAAGTGCAAGTGAGCCAGTATCGCCCATAAATACTTGAGCGGGATAAAAATTGAACCACAAAAATCCTAAACCAGCACCAATTATTGCAGCTATAAAAACAGTAAGCTCACCAGAACCAGGCAAATAAACAATATTTAAGTAGTCTGCCCAAATAACGTTTCCAGAAACATAACTAATAACAGCAAGAGCGAGCATAACAAAAGTAATTGTTCCCATCGCCAAACCGTCCAATCCATCAGTTAAATTAACTGCGTTTGAAGTTGCAGTAACAATAAAAATTACAACAGGAATATATATATATCCAAAATCCCAGTTAAGATTTTTGAAAAATGGGAGTGTTGTTTGTGAGTTATACTCGGCAAATTCAGGTAAAAAGTAGATTGCACTTCCAACAACTATGCCAACAAATATTTGTCCTAATAATTTATATCTTGCAATTAGTCCTTTAGGAAATTTTTTCACAACTTTTAAATAATCATCAAGAAAGCCAACACCGCCTAAAATTAGAAGTCCAAAAAGAGCAAGTAAAATATAGGTGCTTGCTAAATCGCTCCACAATAGAACTGGCACAACAATGGCTAGTAAAATTATAAGTCCGCCCATTGTTGGAGTTCCAGCTTTTTTCAAGTGAGTTTGAGGACCTTCTTCTCTAATTGTTTCACCAACTTGTAATTTTTGTAATCGATTTATTATTTTTGGTCCAAGATAAAACGCAATTACAAGAGCGGTTATAGCCGAAATTGAAGAACGAAATGATAAATACTTAAATATTCCAAAACCTGGAATATCAAACAATTGGTTTAGATAATCAAATAAGTAATAAAACATTAGTTAATTTTCTCCCTTAATTGTTTAACAAATTCTTCCATTTTCATTCCTCGAGAACCTTTTATTAAAATTACCTGATTGCTAAAGTCATTTTTTTCAATAAAAGTGTGTAAATTTTTTCTGTTTGCAAAGTGTTTTGAGTTGATTTTTCCAAGTTGCAATTCGGCAGAAAGATTTTCCATTAGTTTTCCCAATGTGAAAACGTTCTGAATTTTACTTTTTAGTATTTGATTTGCAAATTGTTTATGAATTAAATCCGCATTTTGCCCAAGTTCAAACATATCGCCCAAAATTAAAGTCTTTGTGGAATATGTTTTAACATTTTTCACTAAGTCAATTGCAGCTTCAAGTGAAGTTGGATTTGCGTTGTATGTGTCGTCTATCAACACATTTTTTGGAAATTGCTCAACAAAAAGTCTGCCTTTTACTTGTTGAAGTTTGTTAATTCCTTCAATAATTTGAGTTTTAGTTAAACCCAAATGCAAAGCCACGCTAATAGCCGCTAAAATATTTTTTGCGTTTGAAAATCCATAGATTGGAAGTGACAATTCAAACAATTCGTTTTTGAATTGAACCGAAATTTTAGTCATTCCTTCAGAAGTAAATCCAAGCAATTTAGCTTTTACGTTAGGATTGCCTTTAAATCCAAAAGTAATTTTTTCTTTTATATTTTTTGTTGCTGATTTTATAATTGAATCATCGCTATTTACAAAAATGGTTCCGCTATTTTTTAAAGTGGCTGTAAATAAGTGACTTTTTTCGTTGTAAACTCCATTTTGGTCAACCAAATATTCAAGATGCGAATCGCCAACATTGGTAATAATTGCAAAATTTGGCATTGCAATGTTTGCTGTATATTCAATTTCGCCAAAATGATTGGTTCCGTGTTCCAAAACTAAAATTTCAGTCGAGTTTTTTGTGTCAAGAATCGTTTTTGGAATTCCAATATGATTATTATTATTTGCAATTGTCTTTTCAGTTTTGAACTTTTCTGATAGAATTGTATTTAATATTTCTTTGGTGGTTGTTTTTCCGTTACTTCCAGTTATTGAAACAACTATTCCTTTAAATTTCTTTCTAAAAATTGACGCTAACTCGCCATAAGCAATAGTTGTGCTAGGAACTGTAATAAACGTGCAATCCAAATTGCTAAACTTTTTAATTTGACTTTTGTTAATCATAACAGAAGTAGCACCATTTTTTATTGCGTCATTTACAAAATTATGTCCGTCAAATTTATTGCCTTTTAATGCTACATAAAGCGAATTTGCCTTTATTGTGCGACTATCTGTGGATATTTTTGAAACGGTTTTGAAATTATCTGGATTATAAATAACCGAACCAGTTAAATTGAAAATATCATTTAAATTAATTGTCATCAGTTTTCCCCAAATATTTTATAGCCATTTCTTTATCAGAAAAATGATGTTTAACGCCATTTATTAATTGATACTCTTCGTGACCTTTTCCAGCAATTAAAATAACAGCATTTGCTTCCGATTTAGTAATTGCTTGTTTAATTGCTTCTTCTCTATTTTCGATAATTGTTGGATTTTCGCGTTTAACTCCGCCAACTATTTCGTTAATTATGTCAAAAGGATTTTCATTTCTTGGATTATCCGAAGTGATATAAATTTCGCTACTTAATCTATCAGCAATTTCGCCCATAATTGGTCTTTTTGTTTTATCTCTATTTCCACCACAACCAAAAACTGTGTGAATTGGTCTCAAATTTTTAGCAATTTTAGTAATTGCTTCAAGAGCTTTTTCTAAACTATCGGCAGTGTGCGAGTAATCAACAACAACTTTTTTATCGCCCTTGCTAATTACTTCAAATCTTCCAGGAACTTGTGGAGTATTGTTTATTCCATTTGTAATTACATCAAAAGAGAAGTTTTCATTTATTCCAATAATGGCAACAGATGCAGCATTAAAAGCATTAAATTCACCAATTAATTTTGTGTAAAATTGGAATTCTTTATCACTTGCTTTCAATGAAAATGAAGTTCCATCCATATCGTAAGCTATGTTACAAATTCTAAAATCAGCATTTTCACTTTTTCCAAATGAATATTTTTTGGAATTATTATCCTCTAAAAGTTTTGGAGAACTTATATCATCAATATTATAAATTGCAACTGCGTTTTGAGATAAATTGTCGAACAATATTTTTTTAGCAACTAAATAATTTTCAAAATTAGAGTGAAAATCCAAATGATCGGAAGTGATATTTGTAAAAATGCCATAGTCAAAATCCAACCCTCTAACTCGTTCAAGAACTAAAGAATGAGATGAAACTTCCATAACGCAATGAGTAAATCCTTCATTGACCATTTGTCTTAAATACTTGTTTATAATATTGCTTTCGGGCGTTGTTAGTTGCGAATCTTCATTAAAATCGCCAATAATGTTGGAAATTGTTCCAAGTAGTCCAGTTTTAAATCCCGCAGTTTCAAAAAGATTTTTCACAAAAAATGTGGTTGTTGTTTTACCATTTGAGCCAGTAATTCCCACAAGTTTAAGTTCTTTTGAAGGATGTTCATAAAATTCGCATGATAAATCGGCAAATGCTTTTCTGCTATTTTCCACAACAATTTTGACAACATTGTTATTAATAAAATATTCATCAGGAAAATTGTCATTTTGTTCAACAACAACAGCAACTGCACCGTTGTTAACTGCATTATCAATAAACTTATGTCCATCCACTGAAAATCCAGAAACAGCAACAAACATTGAACCATTTTTAACTTCACGTGAGTTATTGGTAATATCAATAATTTCTCTCGCTTCGGAAAAATCCGAAATGCTTGTCACCTTAATATTTTGGATTAACTTATTTAATAACATTAGTTTATCCTCAATTTACTGTTTAGTTTTACTGATTCGCACTTTAAATTACAAACAGAACTTTCATTTATTTTAGTTCCAGCTTCAATACTTTGCGAAATTACATTTCCACTTCCAACGCTGTGATATTTAATTCCCAAATTGTTTAATATTTTTATTGCATCGCGTTTTGTGTAATTAATCAAATTTGGCATTATTGAGCCATTGCTCATTATATTTTCTTTTCTTCCAACTTTTTCAACACGGTTTTCGTTTTGCAAATTAGAAGAAACAAAAACTTTATCATCACTTTTTTCTTTGTTTGCTATTTTTGAATCATCCAAGATTTTATTAACATCTTTTGCTTCAATAATATTTTTATCCGATTCAGCAATGCGTGCAGCAACTTCGTGAAAGATTGGAGCCGCAACCCTTCCACCATATTTTCCAACAGCTGGTGACATAACAACAATTAGAGATATATATTTTGGGTTATCTGCTGGGAAAAATCCGACAAAAGATGAGTTATAATTGCTGCTTGAATATTTGTTGTCAATCAATCTTTGGGCAGTTCCAGTTTTTCCACCTACTTGAATATCAGGCAACTGAGCTTCAGTTCCACTTCCATTTTCAACAACATCTTTCATCATCTCAATAACTCTACTTGAAGTCTTTGATGAAATTACTGTTCTAATCTTATTCTTTGAGAACTCTTCTATCGTGTTTCCATTTGCATCTTTAATAGCTTTAATTATATATGGCTGATATAAATCGCCACCATTTACTAACGCACAATAAGCCGTTAATAACTGAATTGGAGTAACGCTAATTTCATATCCAAATGAAATAAAGTTTTTAGATAATTTTGAATATTGCTTAGGCTTTTTCAAAAATCCTGGCGTTTCGCCTGGCAAAGTGATTGAAGTTAAATTACCGAAGCCATAATCACGTAAATATCTATAAAATGTATCATTATTAATTCTATCACTCAATTTTGCAATTCCAATATTACTTGAGTGTGCAATAATTTCGGAAGATGTTAAGCGTGGATATTGATGTGTATCTTTAATTGTAGCACCTTTTACTTTATAAACACCATTTTCAGTATTTATAACTTCTGTTTCCTTTGTAAGGCCTTCTTCAAGAAGAATTGACATAATTAGCGGTTTAATTGTAGAACCAGGTTCATAAGTATCTGTTAATATTCTATTTCTAAGTTGAGAATCGGCACATTGACTGTAATTTGCAGGGTCATAATCGGGCTTATTGCTCCACGCTAAAATTTCACCGTTGGATGGATCCATAATAATTCCAACAGCTGATTCGCCTTGGAACTTTGCTAATCCTTTATCTAATTCTTCTTCCAAAATTGTTTGGCAATTTCTATCAATAGTAAGTTCAATATTATTTCCAGAAATTGGATTTTTTGAATTTACTTGGTCAACTGAAACAACTCTTCCTTGAACATCATTTTCAATAAATATTTTACCATCGTTGCCTGTTAAATACTTATTAAATTGAGCTTCAATGCCAGAAATTCCATCCAAATTTGAACCAACTACACCTAGAATATGTGAAGCTAAACTACCATAAGTATATAATCTTGAGTAATCCTCAACTTGAAAATATCCGGTAATCATTAAATCGCTTAATTTCAACACTTTTTCCTTTGGTGCTTTTTTTTCAACACAAACATTTTTATTTGCGCTATTCAAAATTTTTAGATAATGGTTTTCACTTTTTCCAAAAATTGATGCAAATCTTTTAGCAATTTTTGCCTTTGCTTTGGAATCAGTCATTCTTGTATCAATAAATAAAGAAACTCCATTTTCAGTATAAGCTAAAACATCACCATTTCTATCAACTATTGAACCGCGTTCAGCTTTTACATCAACTGACTTTTTTTGCTGTCTATTGGCAATTTTTGAATATTTTTCATTATCCCCTATTTGAATTGTAATTAATCTATATACCAGCATTAAAAACATAGCAAAAACAAAAAATAATACTAAAAGAACGCGTGAACTATTCATACTTGCTATCAACAATTTGTTTTATTTGGTCAATTTGTATTTGGTCAATTGAAATATTTTCAATTCTATGATCAACTCGTACTAATCCCAATTTTGTTTTAGCAATTTCCACTATTCTATCTTCAGCTGTTAATTTTTGAACCATAACAATTTTTTTTTCTAACATATTTTGAACAACTTCAACTTCTTTTTCTTTTTGATAAATCTCTTTATATAAAAATTTTACTTCTGTTCGCAAAAAAAGGAATCCAAAAATTAAACCAACAAATGGAAAAACGACAAAAATCAATAAATTGCTTATTGACATTTTTCGCTTTGGTTGTTTGGTATTTTCCTTTTTTATCATATTTTTTCTGCAACTCTTAATTTTGCGCTTCTTGATCTTTTATTAACTGCAATTTCGCTCATACTTGGAATTATTGGTTTTTTAGTAATAATTCTCAATTCTGGATCAGTATTACACACACACACCGGATATTCTGGTGGACAAATGCAATTTTTTGTCTTTTCCTTAAAAAAATCCTTTACAATTCTATCTTCAAGCGAGTGAAAAGTTATAACAGCGATTCTTCCATTAGTATTTAGTACAGAAACAGCTTTTTCAAGAAAATCTTCTAACTCATCCAACTCATTATTTACATAAATTCTTAACGCTTGGAATATTCTTGAAAGAGCTTTTGTTAAAAATTTTTCTGGAGTAAACTCTTCAATAATTCCTTTCAACTGTCCCGAAGTTTTAATTTTAGTACTACTTCGATAATTACAAATAGCATTTGCTATTTTTTTTGAATTTCTCTCTTCACCAAATCTGAAAAATATGTCAACAAGTTCTTTTTCATCCAATTTATTCAAATAATATGAAGCTGGCTCACCTTGTGATTTATCCATTCTCAAATCGAGAGCAACATCTTCGCGGAAAGTAAATCCCGAATCTTTATTATCCAATTGGAATGAAGAAACACCCAAATCGACAAAAATTCCATCATATTTTTCAATGAACTCAATTTTAGAAATATTTAAAATATTTGTAAAACTTGTATTATATAACCTAACTCTTTCATCACTTTTAAATTTATCTAAACAAAAGTTGAATGCATTTGCATCTTTATCAGTTCCAATAAACTTGGCTTTTTGAGATAATTTTGATAAAATTGCTTCCGAATGCCCACCAAAGCCTGTTGTTCCTTCAAAATAGTAACCAGATTTATTAGTTACTAAGTTGTCAATACTTTCATTTAATAATACTGGTATGTGGTGGTTCATTGGTCCATAATTTTATTTTTCAAAAAAAATCAAATTGTTACAACATTTATTTTATCATACATCCATTACTTCTTTAGCTATTGTTTCATAAGGTTCTTCAATTTCTTTTAAATATGCTTCGTATAATTTTGGACTCCAAACTTCGATATATTTGTTCATTCCAAGAATTATTACATCCTTATCAATTTCAGCTGAATCTATTAATTTTTTTGGTACTAATAATCGTGATTGAGTGTCAAAAGTATCTTCAGTTGCTTCTTGCAAAAACAATCGCATAAATTTTGCATCTTTGGGGTCAAATGTGTTTAATTTGTCCAATTTATTAGCAACCAATTCCTTCCAATAATCCATTGGATAAATATTAATACACTTTGAAGATCCGCGTGTAAGTACAAAAGTATCGTTCGCTTCTGGAGAAACAAATTTTCTTAGTTTTGCCGGAATTGAAATTCTTCCCTTTGCATCAATCGAATAATTATAACTACCTAAAAACATATCATTTTCGCACTTTTTGACATAATTAGGGAAAGTTAAACATTCTTTCCCACCACTACCCAAAATAACTCTTTTAATAGGGAAAAGTCAAGTTTTTTTTAAAATATTTTTATATAAGTTGAAGTAAAATAATATAGTTATAGGGATTAATAATCCGATGAATTTTTAATATTTTCAAATTGGATTTGAATCTTGGTAGGAAAAAGGTGAGCCAACTACCAGAGTCGAACTGGTGACCTACTCATTACGAATGAGTTGCTCTACCAACTGAGCTAAGTTGGCTTATAAAATTAAAAAATGAGTACACATTTTTTGCATACTCACTTAATAATTAAATTGATTAAAAAACCAAACAGTTAAAGTTTCTTCTTATGTCTATTTTTTCTTAATCTTTTCTTTCTCTTATGAGTCGACATTTTATGACGTTTTCTTTTCTTTCCACTAGGCATAGTGCTTTCTCCGTTAGTGATTATCTAATAAATTTTTTGCTTTAATTCCAATATCAGAATTTGGATCTATTTTTATTGCTTTTTCAAAATATTCTTTCGATTTAGCGTTATTTCCATTAGCCGAATTTACAATTCCTAAATTAAAATGACCAATTTGGTGTTTGGGATTTATTAAAATTCCACTTTCCATTGTTTTAATAGCAGAATTCAAATCGCCCAATTGGTAATAACAAACTCCCATATCTATAATTACATCTACGTTTTGGGGGTCTTTATCTAAATATTTTTTATAATTTTCAATTGCTTTTACATAAAAGCCAGAATCATTTAATAAATGGGACAAATTTAGCAACGAATTTAAGTCATTTGGATTATTTTGAACTTTTTCTTCCAAAGCCTTTATTTCGTTCATTGCTGTCAGGTCTGCACCATCATGCGTATGACTATTATTTCCGGAATTTTCCGAATTTTCAAAATTTTGGACTTCCGAAACTTTAACACCATCCAAAGTTCCTGTAGAATATAATATAATCATCCCAATTATTACTAAAAAGAAGGCTAAATATGTAATTTTTACAAAATTTATCTCTTTTGGTTTATTTGGTGTATTATTTTTCATCTAAATGTCACTTCCTTTAACTTTCATTCCTTTATTAACAGCGTTCTTGAAATCTTTTGAAAACTTAAAAGTTGGAACAAAATGTTCATCTACATAAACTTTTTCGCCTGTTCTTGGATTTCTCGCATATCTAGAATTTTTCTTTTTAACTCTATAACTTCCAAATCCTCTAATTTCAATTCCATTTCCCTCGCGTAATGATTGAATAACTGTATTTAGGAATCCTTCAATAATTGCTTCAGTTTCTAATTTTGTTAATCCAGTCCCTTCGGCAACTCTTTCCACGATATCAGCTTTGGTCATACTTATTCCTTAAACTTATTTTAGAAAATATATTAGAGCTTCGAAATTTATAAAAATAGGCTCATATTTCAAAGTCTAAAATAATATAAGTTTTTATTAATAAATAAGTTACGGAATATAATCTGAAATACACTTTTTCATTTTGCAAAATATAACGCCATTTTTATTAAAATGGAAGAAATATGCCATAATTTCCTAAAACAATAAATTTGAAGAAGATAACTAATAATGATATATTTGGGTTCAATTAATTACAAAAGAAATGGAATTATTACCAATTATATACTTGAGTTTGCTGATTGTCGGTATTTTAGCGATAATTGTTATAATTTTTTCATTCGTTTCGTTTCAAGTTCGAAAAAAACTAGGCAATTTACCCAACGAAAAAATAAGCAACAACGAACGAAACAAAAAAGTAAAAGTAACTAATCCAGATATTTCTTCTTCAAAGGACAAAAAACATCATCCTAAAGTTCAAACTCTTTCAAAACAAAAAAGTAATTCATATTCTGAAAAAGAGAAAAAAGTTGCAGAAGAGGATTCTGGACATTATAAAAAACCTACAAAAGAAACGCCTAAAAAACGAGTTGTTATTCTAAACGAAAATTTTGAAGACGATTATTATGACAAAGATTCATCAAGTAAAAATCCTAAATATCACCAAATAAAGATTGAATCCAAAAAAGATGGTTGGAACTAACTTTTTAATCCAGCAATGATTCCAATAAATCCAAAAGTTCTGTCATTTTTTCCGTAATTGCAATTATCGGTTCTGATGTTGTCATGTCAATTCCAGCTTTTTTAAGCACTTCAATTGGATAATCAGAACTTCCAGCGTGCAAAAACGCTAAATACTTTTGAACAGCTTCATCTCCATCTAGTTTAATTTTTTTGGAAAGAGTTTCGGCAGCAGCAAAACTTGTAGCATATTGATAAACGTAAAAATTGTAATAAAAATGTGGAACTCGTGCCCAAGTAAAAGTTTCTTCATCATCCAAAGTCATTTCACTTCCCCAAAATTTGAGGTGCAATTCGCCATAAAGTTTTGACAAAACATCTGGAGTAAGAGCCTCGCCGTTTTGATTTTTTTCGTGGACAATTTGTTCAAATTTTGCAAAAAGTGTTTGTCTATAAAAAGTTGTAACAATATTTGTAATATGCTTTTCAATTAGCGAAAGTCGCTCCTCCTTATTTTCCGATTTTTGAATTAAATAATCCAGCAACAAAGCTTCATTAACTGTTGAAGCTACTTCGGCAACAAAAATTGAATAGTTTGCGTAAGGATATGGTTGACTTTCTCCTGTGTAAAAGGAGTGCATATTATGTCCCATTTCGTGCGTTAAAGTAAAAATGTCGTTCAATTCATCTGTCCAATTTAGAAGCACATATGGATGAACGCCAAAAGTGGTTCCAGAAGAATAAGCACCGCTTCTTTTCGCTTTTGTTTCAAAAACATCAATCCATCTATTTTCGAAAGCGTATTTTACATCATTAATATATTTTTCACCTAAAGGATTTATTGAATTTAGGACAATTTGCATTCCTTCTTCGTAAGAATATTTCTTTTTAACTGACGGAAACAATGTAACATAGGCATCATAAGCATGAAAAGTTTCAAGTTTTAGAATTTTCTTTTTCAAAGCAGCCCATCTGTGTAGCGGAGCCAAATTTTCGGAAACTGTGTTTACCAAATTATCATAAACTGAAATTGGAATATTGTTTGCATCCAGCGCAGCTTCTCGGCTTGACGAATAGTTTCGAGTTTGTGCAACAAAGTAATTTGATTGAATATTTCCACTAAATAATGCTCCAAGCGTATTTTTATATTCGGCAAAAGGGATGTAATAATTTTTGTAAAATCTTTTTCTATATTCCCTATCCAAAGAATACATTGCGGAGCCATATCTTCCGTGAGTAATTTCTATTTCGTTTCCATTTTCATCTTTAATGGTAGGAAATTTCAAGTCAGCGTTTGTTAAAAGTCCAAAAACAGATGATGCAACTTGCAAAGATGGCGAAACATTAGCCATAATTTTTTCTTGTTCGGCACTTAATGTAAACGCTTTTGTTCGCAATAAATCATCAATCAAGTGTCTATAAACTGACAATTCTTTGTTCTCTTTAATAAATAAATTAAGTTTTTCCTCTGGAATTTCCAAAATTTCTGGTTTAATAAACGAAGAAGCAGCGGATAGTTTTGATGCAAGAATCATTAATCTATCATACATTCCTTGATATTTATCGTTTGTTAAATCAATATCTTTGGCTAACATTGCATATAGATGAAGTCTATCCAAATCAATTCCAATTGCTTCGTCGTATTTCAAACAAGCTAACAAATTTTCGGCAGATTTATCCAAAGTTCCAACAAACTTGCCCAATTCGGTTGTTTTGGCTTCTAAACTTCTAAACGAATTTTCCCAATCGGTGTCTGTTGGATAAATATCAGCTAAATTCCATTTATATTTATCATCAATTTTTTCACGTTTTAACAAACCGGAATTACTTTCCTCTTGTTCAAAATATCTTTCAATTTTAATTTTACTTAACAAAATTTCTCCAATTACTTTGGTTAATCAATAACACAATTATTCTTGTTCGAAAAATAGCAACTTTTGCAGTGATTTTTATTTTTATTGTAAATTCCTTCACGCATTTCGTTAATTGCAGAATAAATTTTAGTTTCAAATTCAGTTAGCATTTCGGAAGTTACATTTATTTCGGCAATTTCATCTGGCTTTTCGATAAAAACTAACTTGCAAACCACATTTTCGACTTCTGGATTTATTTTTTTCACTAAATAAGCATAAAACATAAGTTGATATTTATAATTTTCCAACTTTTCTTGAGCGGAATATTTTTTCAAACTATCTGTTTTATAGTCAATTATTTGTGCGGTTTTATTATCAACAATTAGTTTATCAATAATTCCATAAAGATAAAAATCCTTTTGTTTAATATAAATTTCGTATTCATTTCTATAATTTTGGAAAGAAGTGATTTGCTTATAAATTTCTGAATTATAATAATTTTTAACCAAACTAAAAATCTCTAATTTGCTCTTTTCCAAATCAATTTTGGCTGTTGATTGCAAATTTGTTTGCAAAAGTTGTTCAATTCTGTTTTCTAACTTTTCGAGACAAATTTCTTCTTCCAACAATTTATGAATTATGCTTCCTTGCATATTTGCAGGAATTGTGTCGTTTATTTCATCGTTTTCTTTGCTAAAATCAACTATTAACTCATTTTCCTTTTCTTTATAGAAAAGAGAAGTAAAACCCAAATCGTAAACTAAATAATATTTGAACGGACATTGGTTAAATACAGAAATTTTACTTGCGGAAATAATTTCATTTTGCTCAATATCACCTATTAAATCAGTTTGAATTTGAAATTCATTTGTTCCATTTACGCCAATTTCGTTTTCAATTATTGAATCAGAAACATCAATTTGCGTAACAAAAGGAATTTCGAGACTAATTTCCCTTTCGTGATTAACAAAACCGTTTATGTCTTCCTTCATAACAGTAATATTGCTAATCAATTTTTTGCTTTCGGAAAAATCGCTAATATGCAATCCTTTACAAAGTAGCTCAAAAAGTGAGTTATTTACAAATATTTTATTCTTTTTAACTGATGCGGAGATAAAAAGATAACTTTCGGCACGTGTAACGGCAACGTATAAAAGTCGTTTAAGTTCGGCACTACTCTTTTTCAAACTGATGTAATTATAAATTCCAATAATTGGAGCTGTTATATTTGACTCAGAAAAGTTTTCATTGGATGTTTTGGTTAAAATTCCAAACTCTTTATCAACACTAACTTGCTTTGCTTTTACTTTGTCGTCCATTCCTGTACTATTTGTGTCAATTAAAAAAACGACAGGAAATTCCAATCCTTTTGATGCGTGAATTGTCATTAATTTCACATTTTTATCATTTTCGGAAATTACAGCTTGGCTTTCATCTTCTGTTTTTTCAATGGCTTCTTTTAAGTAAAGCACAAAATCGTAAAGCGTTGTTGAACCTTTACTCATAAACGAAATTGCGGTGCTTATCAGTTTGTCCAAATTTGAAAATATTTGTTTGCTATTTTTTAATACAGAAACTTTGCTCCAATAACCAGAATCCTGCAAAATATCTCTTATTAATACTGAAAGTTGCTTTGATTTTACATTTTGCCTATCACTAATAAGTTGAAAGCTAATTTTTTGAACTTCTTCATTACTTTCGGCATATTTGAGTAGTTTGTCGTAAAACGATTCGCCTTTAAAATTAGAAATTTCAAACAGAATTTTATCAGATAACATAAAAAATGGCGAACGTAAAATTGCAATTAAAGCTTCATCACTTTTTGAGTTTAGCAAAAAATTTAGATAATTATAAACATCATAAATTTCTTGTCGCTGATAAAATCCTTTTCCACCATAAATTTGATATGGAATGTTAAACTTTTGCAATTCCTTTTCCAATTTGGGAAATACCTTTCTTTTTCGAGCGAGAATTGCAATATCTTTAAACTCAATATTCTTATTTTTCACCAAATCAAGGATTTTTTTTGCAACTAATTGAAATTCACTTTCTGTTTCGCTGCTCTCTTCACCGTTAATTTCATCATTTTCATCCTTTTCTTCGGCATCTGATTTAATATTTTCAGCTGCAATTAAAAAAGCTATTTCGCTTTCAGTTTCTTCCTTTTTAGCAAAAACCAATTCGTCATATTTTACTTCGTTAAACAACAAATTTGGATTTGTGAACAAATTGCTGAATAATTTATTTGTAAATAACGTTAATTCTTTGGATAATCTAAAACTATGTGGCAATTGTAGCAGACTTGTTTCATCGTTTGCGTCTTTAATTGCATCTTTTGTTTTGTTAAATATTTGTAAATCGGCACCGCGAAACATATAAATGCTCTGTTTTTCGTCACCAACTATAAAAAGATTTCCGCGTTTTAAGTAATCAAGTATTGGAATAAAAATATTGTACTGTGTTTCATTTGTATCTTGATATTCATCAATCATAAAATATTGATATTTTTCAGCCAAATAGGATTTAACATCTTCGCGTTGAACTAACTTTTCAGCCAAAAGCAATAAATCTTCAAAGTCAAGAAATCCTCTTTGCATTTTTTTCTGAGTATATTTTGCCAATATTGGATTAAACAAATTCAAAATATCAAATCCATATTTCGCCAAATCCATTTCCGCTATAGCGTAATTTGGCGAGTAATTTATCAATTTAAATTCCACGTTAAAAGATTCCACAAATTCTATACTATTGTAAATTCCTTCTCTAAATTTGCTTTGCAAATAGCCTCTATCCTTTACCGTTCCGCCACTTTTAGTCAATATTTTTTCTAAAATATTCCTAACAATTTCAATCAAATTGAACACATTATTTTCAGTTGTTGCGGAGCTGATTAGAGCGTTTATCTCGTTTACAATTTCATTATTTGGCTTTATTTCATCGGCTCTTTGATTTATTTCTTTTGAAGCTCTTAAAAAATTCGTAATTTTTTCGCTAAATATTTGCTTAAAATACGTCTCAAATTTTTCACCAAATATTTTAGCGGCTTTTTCCACATCTTTATTATATATAGTTTCGGTAATTTTTTCAATTTCCTTTTGCTTGTAAATCATTTCTTTTAAAACTGATTTTAAAGCTTTTTGCGACCCTAAAAGACGGATATTTCGTTTCACATATTCAAGCAATTCGTCATTATTTCTTATTGATTTTTGAATAATTTCATCAATTGAAGAAATTATAAGTTCGTTAGCTGTTCTTTGGTCAATTGGTGAAAAATTTGCGTCAATTCCAGCTTCTGTAGGAAATTCCTTTAATAATTCAATACAAAATGAGTGAATTGTAGAAATTTTAGCAGAAACCAACTCACGTCTAATTTGCTCAAGCTTTTTAACTCGTTTTAAGTCAGTTTCTTTAGAAATTCCAGTTTCTATTTCGTTTGCAATTTTTTTATATAATTCCGAAGCAGCTTTTTCGGTAAAAGTGATTGCAACAATATTCTTTAGTTCAACATTTTCATCATAAATAATTGACAAAAATCGGCGAACCAAAACAAATGTTTTTCCAGAACCAGCATTTGCAGTTAGAGATATGTGTTTGCTGTAATTTAGTGCGTCTTTTTGATATTGAGTTAAATTAGGCATTAGTTTTAATTTCTATTTTAATTATTGTCCCATTTTCTGAAGTTTGAGCAATTGAAATTTCACCATTTGTTTGATGTAAAAATCGTCTTATTAATGCCAAACCCAATCCCATTCCAGTTGTTTTTGTAGTAAAATTATCCTCAAAAATTCTTGCAACAATTCCACTTTCAATTCCATCGCCATCATCTTTGATTAATAATTCGATTAAATTTATTTGCTTATTTATCATAATTTCGATGTTTTTCGAATTTGCTTGAATCGAATTTCTTACAAGATTTATAATCATTCTTTGAAATTGTTCTTTGTCACTTAGCAATTTAATGTTTAATTCGTTTGTTTTCAGATTTATTGTGCAATCTTCATCAATGAACAAATTGATGGTTTCGTGAATAATTTTCACAATTTCTACTTCCTCCAACTTCAAACTTGGCATTTTTGCAAAATTTGAAAATTCCGAAGCTATATTTTTCAAAATATCAATCTGATTTATAATAGTTGAAGTTACTTTTTCGAAAATTGAATTATATTTTTCACTTTTATCGTTGTGAGCGGCAACTAAATGTTGAACTGCCAACTTCATTGGTGTTAAAGGATTTTTGATTTCGTGAGCTACTTGTTTCGCCATTTCTCGCCAAGCGGATTCGCGTTCAACTTCTGCCAACTGAATTTGATTTTTTTTAAGTTCGCGAACCATTTGATTAAATCCATCAATTAGTTCTTTCACTTCTCCATTTTCATTATTTGGCAATTGAATTTCCATATCACCACTTCCAACCGAGCGAGTGGCTTTTGTTAATTTTTCAATTGGCGATGAAATTTGATTAGCTAAAATTGTACTTAAAATAATTATAAAAATAATTGCCAACGAATAAGTTCCAAAAAGGAAGACATTCAGCTCAATTCCACTCATCGGAAGTTGATAATTGTTAAAAAGATCGCTCACTTTAACAATATATTGCACGCCGTTAATGTTGGAATTGTGATAAAGTGTGTTAAAATAATAATTATCAACATTTTCTTTTAGTATAACTTCCTTCATTCCGTGTTTATTAAAAGCCAAAAATATTTCTGGATTTAACATAATTGGCAAAATTCCAATTTTATAATAAGTGCCTTGCGAGCTGTAAATCAAATTTTCATTTTCATAAATGGAATAATTTATCCCCAAATCCTTAGTTGCTTTATCAAAAATTGATTGAACATTTAGCGAAGATGAATTTATGTAAGTATTTAAATATTCTTTAACGCTATCAGCTCTTTTTCCCAATTTATAATTTATTGCTTCTTCATTCTTTTCATCTGTAATATTTTTCAAATAGGAAGCCAGCAAAACCATTGGCAGAATTGAAACAATTAGAAATGAAACAAGAATTTTTGATTTGAAACTAATCCTTATATTTTTCCAATTTTTATAATTTATTATTAAAAATAAGCCCAAAACGACCAAAATTAGGATACTGTGAATGAAAAAGACCTTAAAAAAATCGAACAAACTCCAGCTAATATCTTTGTTGCTTAAACCAACAGCAAGCAAAATTTCATCAGAATTATCTCTATATTTTTTAAGATAAAACGTATTATTTTCACCATTTAGTTTAATAGTTTCCCAATTTTCTTCACTTTGGGTTGAGGCAGAATTTTTAATTGCATTTTCTTCATTTTTTGTTAGAAATATATTTGTAAAATAGTTGGACAATTTTTGGTTACGAAATTCATAAATTTTAAGCAAATCTAAATTAACTGATAGTTTTTTGAATAAACTAACAGAGCTAATTAGTTTATAATTATTATCCATTCCAATTTTATAAGCATCATAAACTGCCGATATTTCCACAAATCCAACAGTTGAATTATCCTTTTTAATTTCGGTAATTGCAGAAATAACAGTATTTGAAGAATCATTATCAAATATTTCAATTTTATGGTTGGCAATATCGGAATTTGGATAATTTCCCCAATTCCAAATAAATGGCTTATTTAAGCGATATTCAAAACTTCCTATTAAATTTCTATTTGCGTCAATTATATTAATTTGGGATGCTTGAACTTCGGACGAAAGGAATGATTTTGTCCACAATAAAAACGCTTCTGCATTAAAATTACTATTTTGAAATGCCATTTTACTTGCAAAATTTTTATCAAAGGAAATTTTTCGCAAAGCATCATCCACATAATATTGATATAAATCAACATCCGAGCGAGTAATTTCACTTGCAATTGTTTTCAGCGAGTTAATTTCCAACTTACTATTATAAAAATTCAAAAATGTGATTGAAATTATAGAACTTGAAAAAAGTATGACAATTGCTTTGGTAAAATTTGAATTGTAATAATAAAACCAAAAGTAAGTTAACCCAAAAACAAAAATGACAAAAAGCAAACCCAACAAAATTGAACTTTTATTAAACAAAAACTCATCAACAAAAACAATAATTAGAGTTATCAAAAACACAATTATTTGCCAAAATGTCACTTTTTTCTTGTTTTGAGGATTTGGGAAATTGAGCATTAGCAAAACGAAAGTTAAAGAAACGAGCAAAGTAATAAGTCCGACAAGAATTATATTTAAATACATAAAAATTGTTAGAAAACTTGCCGAAATTGAAGCATCTTTAAAATATAGGATTGAAGAATCAAAAATTATACTTTTTAGCGTTGATGCAAATCCGTTATAAAGTAGAATTAACAAAATAATCGCAAAAAATGAGGAAATAGCTTTCGCAATACTACTCATATTTTGTAAATATTCACTTTTGGAAGTTGTAAAGAATATTTTTTGGCTAATAATTAATACCGAAATGACTGTAAAAAAAAGCTCAATCGGCGATTTTGTTAATCCAAAAGCAAATGTAGATGAAAAATATGATGGATTTGTTAAATCGGCAAAGCTAAAATAATTACCAAAATCGAATATTGACATCAGAATTCTGCCAATAATTATTCCAATCGTAAAATAAACCGTTCTATAAAAACTGTGTTTTTTATCAATTTTCGAATAAAATCCAAGCAGAAAAAACCCAACTGCTAAAAATACTAGTACATTTTGAATAAATGATATTTTCTCATGCAATTTTTCAACTTCGGCATTTTTACTAATTGCATTTATTTTTATACTTCCAATCGGATTGCCATGTTTGTTTTTTATAACCGAAACACCTTCAATTTTACTTTCGTTATTAAAATTTATTGAAATTGAAGCATCAAATTTTTGGATTATTTCTTCTTCGAGGTTTAACTTTTGATAAAATTCATTTTTTAACTCATATTTTCTTTGAATTGGAATTGCTACAAAAATTTGAATTGACTCAATTTCCGAAATACTTGCCAAATATATTGTTAAAGGATTTTCAAAAAAGAAAGCTTTACCACTTCCCCAAATACTTAAATTCTCTTTTAGTTCATAATTTGAAATAATTTGTGTTTTGTTCCAACCAACAATTTGATTGTTTTTAAATATATTTACAAAGGTTAAATTATGATTGTTTTGACTCAAATTTTCTAAAAAATCTGAAATTTCTTTCGGTTTGTATTGCAAAATATTTTGAGATATTTCGGAAATATTGGAAAATATTTCACTTTCATTTTTTGAAATTATTGATTGAATTTCGACACTAATTTCATTTTCTTTTAATTTGAACTCATTTTCCCAATTTTGCGAGTAGTTTTCAATTATAACAGATGCAAATAAACCCGAAATTATCAAAAGAGTTATTGATAAAACCGATAGAAGCAAATATTTGTTTGTGATTATTTTGTTAGTCATTAGTTATAATAATTTGAGAAATTTTCCAACTATCGTTTTCCCGTTTTAAAGCCATAAAAACTTGCGATTCGCCCCTAATACCATTTTTGCTGTAAACAAATTTTCCAATTGCAAAAGGCTTTTCGCCATTATTGTTAGTCGAAATCAATTTAAACGAAATTGGTTTATAATTTTGAAGAAAATCCTTCAAAATATAATAAGTTTGGCTTGAGCTATAATATGCCGATTTACCGCTTTCGAGACAAATGTATGTTTCGGATACAATATTGTTGGAAAATTCCTTTATAGCGCCAGTTCTAATTCCATTTTCAAACGAAGCAAATATTTTGTCTATCTCAGAATTTGAATTTACTTGTGTAAATATCGATTTTGGATAAATCAACAATATCATTAGAATTAAAAATAATATTTTAGGAACTTTTTTCATTTAAGACCTATTTTAATAACTAAAATATACTAAATGGGATTTAAATTAAGAAACTTTTGTTGCTTTTGAAAAAAAAGAACCAGTTCTTAATGCTGGTTCTTTTGGGGGAGATATGTTAAATAAATTTAATTTACTGTTCTATTAACTATTACTTCTTGTTTTTTAGTTCTTTCGCCAATTCCACGATTTGTTTTAAGCTCAATATTACCAGCTGCTGTTTGATAAGCCCAATCGAATGTAACTGCATCTTCATAAAGTTCCGAAATTCGTATTTTGGCAAAATGGTTATCATAAGTCCAAATTATATAAGTATTTCCTCTAATTGCTCTAACATATTTTATATTTTCGTCAGGTTGTGCTGCGACCCAACCATCAACTGGAGCAACTGAAATATCATAAATGCTATTAGTTCTGCCCATATCTTGAATATCGGAATCAACCCAAACATTAAGATAAAGAACACCATTATAATTTTCGAAAAAGAAATCAGTATAATCAGAATTGTAGCTTTCTACTCTATAATTGCTAAAATCATAACCAGAATAATTTGGATAAGTTCTAAAATCATAAATAATTTGGTCAAATCCTTCTGGGCGAGGTGTATCGTAAGCAACATCATAACTCAATTCGCTTTCATTTCCATCATAATCATAAGAAGCAACGGCGTAGTAATTTGTAATTCCATTAGATGCACCATAATCGTTAAAATACGAATTACTTGTTGTGCCTAACAAATGATATTCTCCGTTGTAAGAATCGCTATAATAAACCGCATAACCAGCTAAATCGTCACTATAAACTGGATTCCAATCAATAATTACTAAATTATCACCGGTTTCGGTAGTTATGTTTGTTGGAACACTTGGTGGAATGTTGTCAACATAGAACATAGCTTCATCTTCACAAGAAACTAACATCAATGATGTTAATAATACAAGAATCTTAAATAGGGCTTTCATTTTATCCTCCAGTTGTTTTTTAACTTTAGTACAAATTGAATGCCACAATTATTTGAATAAAGTTCTTTGTTTTGGAAATAGAAAATGGATAATTGCGAAAAAATTAAACTTCACTGTTCACAAAAGTAGTCAACAGTGAAGTTAATTATTAACAATTAAATATTTTGGAATTGACCGTCAAAATATATTTTTGAATTATTAATTACAGCAATTGATTTACCTTTTAATTCCCTTCCATTAAAAGGGGTATTTTTTGATTTGGATTTAGAGTATTTAATATCAAATTTATATTCATAGTCCAAATCTAAAATAGTAAAATTTGCCTTTTCACCAACTTCAAATTGAGGAATTTCGAGATTTAAAATTTTTCTTGGATTAAGAGCTAATTTTTCGACAACTTGTTCAAGAGTCAATTTACCTTTGTGATAAAGCTCGGTTAATGTAAGTCCTAATTGAGTTTCGAGTCCAATAATTCCGTTCGGTGCATAAATATATTCTAGTTCTTTATCCTCAATTGAGTGAGGTGCATGGTCGCTTGCAATACAATCAATTGTTCCATCTTGCAAACCTTCAATTATTGCATCAACATCCTTTTGTTGGCGTAATGGAGGATTCATTTTATAGTTTGTGTCAAAATTTCTTACACATTCATCCGTAAGCGTAAAATGATGTGGTGCGGCTTCGGCAGTAACATCTACGCCGCGAATTTTAGCTTCTCTAACAAGTTCAACAGAACGTTTTGAGCTAATATGAGCAATATGTATTTTCCCACCAGTGTATTCAGCCAAAAGAATTCCTCGCATAACCACTAAATCTTCGGCAACTGTTGGAATTGATGGCAAGCCAAGTTCAGTTGAAACAACACTTTCATTCATTGAACCACCAGCTAAAGATTCATCTTCACAATGCTCAATTATTGGAGAATCAATCATTTTTGCGTATTCCAAAGCATTTCTTAAAAGAGAAGCTGTTTTAACTGCTGTTCCATCATCCGAAAATCCAACTGCACCGGCATCATAAAGTTCAAGCATTGGAGCAAGTCCTTCGCCCTTTCTGCCTTTTGTTACAGCTCCAATTGGATTAACATCAACAAGATGACCCTTTGCTCTATCGATTATAAATTTAACAACTTCTGCTGAATCTATAGCGGGATTTGTATTTGGCATACACGCAACACCAGTAAAACCACCAGAAGCGGCGCTATTGCTACCAGAAATTACTGTTTCTTTGTCTTCACCACCTGGTTCTCTAAAATGAACATGCATATCAAAAAGTCCAGGAACGCAAACTTTTCCACTAAAATCAAAAACTTTTGCATCACTATTTTGTGAAACATCAATATTTTCAATTTTATCAATAATTCCATCTTTTATCAAAACATCGGATAACAAATCTAAATTTTGGTCAGGATTTAATAATCTCAAACCTTTTAATATTATTTCCATAAATTATTCCTCGCTCTTTGTGCCTAATAAATACAACACTGCCATTCTAATAGCTACTCCATTTGTAACTTGGTTAAGTATAACTTGAGATGAACCGTCAGCAACTTCGGACGAAATTTCGACACCTCTGTTTATTGGTCCTGGATGCAAAATTAAAACATTAGGATTGTTTTTTTCAATTCGCTCTTGCGTAATTCCAAAATAGTTGTGATACTCCCGAACTGAAGGAATTAAAACACCAGCATCACGTTCTAATTGAATTCGCAGAACATTTAACACATCGCTTTCAGCCATTGCTTTATCAATATTGTTATAAACCTTTACTCCAAAATCTTCCATGCCCCAAGGAATCATTGTAGAAGGTCCGCAAACTGAAACATTCGCTCCCATTGTTTGCAGTCCGTAAATGTTTGATAACGCAACTCTACTGTGGCTAATATCGCCAACAATGCAAACATTAAGTCCTTCAAGTTTTCCAACTTTTTCTCTAATTGAATACATATCAAGCAAACCTTGGGTTGGATGCTCGTGTCTGCCATCGCCAGCATTAATAATTTTTGCATTTGATATTTGTGTAAGATATTTTGGAATTCCAGCAGATTCGTGGCGACAGACAATCATATCAACTTTCATTGCTTCAATATTTTTCACTGTATCTTTGAACGATTCCCCTTTTGCGGCGCTACTGCCAGACTTTGAAAAATTTATTGTATCGGCAGAAAGTCGCTTTTGTGCTAATTCAAACGATAGTCGTGTACGGGTTGAATTTTCATAAAAGAGATTAACAATTGTTTTACCTTGAAGTGTTGGAACCTTCTTTATTGGTCTTTCAAGCACTTCTCTAAAAGTTATAGCCGTATCCAATATTAATTGGATATCTTCTTTAGGAACATCTTTTAATCCCAGAAGATGATTTGATGATAAACTCATTAATTTACCTTTATTTAACTATTTTTAATTTCAACAAGATAGACTGAATCTTCATCGTCAATTTCAGTCATTTTTACTTTTACTTCTTCATTGATTGATGTAGGAATATTTTTCCCTATATAATCTGCCGTAATTGGCATTTCTCTATGACCTCTATCAACCAAAACGCAAAACTGAATTGTATTTGGTCGTCCAAGATCCATTATTGCATCTAAAGCTGCGCGAACTGTTCTGCCCGTATATAAAACGTCGTCAATTAAAATTACATCTTTCCCCGATAAATCAAACGAAATATCAGTAACCGAAACTTCTGGTTGTTTTAATCTAATTCTAAAATCATCGCGATAAAGCGTGGTATCCAAAGTGCCTAAATTGGGCTTTGTTCCTTCAATCAAATTTATTTTAGATTGAATTCTTTTAGCAAGAAACTCACCTCTTGTTCTCATTCCAAGAAGCACAATGTTTTCCGAGCCTTTGTTGTGCTCAATTATTTCATGAGCTAAACGAGTGATAGTTCGGTCTAATCCAAGACTATCTATTATTTTTGCTTTTATGTCCATATACAAAAAATCCTCATTGACTCGAGTCGCAGAGGTCCTTATTAGTTTAATATGTTATTTAATTTTGTCAACCTTGCTTATCTCTCGGATAAATTTAAAGGAAATAATTTTATATAAAAAAAAAGGATTGTTTTCCAACAATCCTTTTTAATTTTTACTTTTTAGTCAAGAACTTTAAATTCTATTCTTCTATTCATCGCTCTTCCATCAGCGTCTTTATTATCGCCAATAGGATTAGTTTCGCCATAACCAACTGTTTTTACTCTATCAGCACTAATGCCACGAGCTACTAAGTATGCTTTAACAGATTCAGCTCTTTTTTGTGATAAGCTTTTGTTAGCTTTTTCAGAACCGATATTATCTGTATAACCTTGAACTTCAACTTTCAAGTCTGGATTTTGGTGCATCATTTTAGAAACATGAAATAGAATTGGGTATGATTCTGGTCTTAATTTATTACTGTTAAAATCATAATTTACACCCATTAGCAACATTTTACTATTTTCGCCTGCGCCATCAATAACATATGTTCCACCTTTACCAGATGATGCAACTTCTTTTTCAACAACAACTTCTTTAATAACTTCGCGTGGAATATATTTTTTAACTATGTTTTCAAGTCTTTCATAATCAACTGGATCTGGTAATTGAAGACCATCATACAATTGGCAAACTTTTGATTCTTCGCCTTTTGAGAAATACCATTCAACACCAAAATCTACTTTAGCAAAACCATCTGTGTTTACACCAAAAATTCCATACCCCTCTGTTCCATAAACACCATCAAAGTCACCTCTATCAATTGAAAAGAAGCCTAATTCACTCTTAAATTTCCAATTCTCACTCATGTTTACAATAATACCAGCACCAGCACCAGCTGAAACACCTATTAACATGTCAGCATCTACTGCTCTGTAGTTAGGATCAACAGGAGCATCGGTAACAGTGTAGAAATTTTGTCCAAACCCTAAAGTAATAAATGGAGAAACTTTTTCGCAAGGCATAAAGTAATATACCATATCTAAATATACTCCAAAAGTTGAAGTTGTAACATTTAGATTTCTTGCAGCACCAATTTGAGCATATGTTCCACCAGGTACAGCTGGAGATCCTGTTACACTAGCATAGTTAACATACAATCTCAATCCAGTATGTTCAGTAAAATTTCTTTGAAGTGATACAAAACCACCAAAACTTTTTAATGCTTTTGGCTGAATATTAGTGGATGAATAGTTTAAAACAGAACCACCAAAACCAAGCGACCAAGAATCTTTTAGAGCCTGTGCTTGAGTTAATGAAACAGTAAATAACAGTACAACAAATAGTGTAACGAGTTTTTTCATAACGACCCCTCGATCATTTTAATTGAATAAATTATATTTTTAATTAATTTTCTGTTTGTTAAATAAACCATATGTATATTTAATAATTTCTAGCTTTTATGTCAAGATATAAATTACAATTAATTTACCATATTGCATTATTTTATATATCTTAAACTTAAGATACTTAATCCTTTTTGTTAAAGCAATAGTTTGATGTGGCAGAAGTCACCTTTTTTACACAGTCTACATTTGTTAACTTGCATAAGCTAATTCTAGATTGGTTTTGCCCAATGCGGCAACAATATGGAATTCCTCCTCTCTTATTTTTTCGACATCGCCGTAGTATTTGTTTTCACTACTATCTTTTTGTGTGGTTGCATTTAGCTCTTTTGCCGAAAGGATAGTTAAATTCTCTACAATTATATTAATTCCATTTTCGATATCTGCTTTTCCTTCTATTAAATAAGGCCCCATTGTTAGTGTTTTTTCGGCAAAGCGAGAATAGACGTTTGGGAAAAGTACGGCTTCAAATGTTCCCGTTAAATCTTCGAGCGAAAGAAATTTCATAATTTTTCCCTTCTTAGTTTTTATTCTTTTGGATGCCATAAACCAACCGACTATTTTGATATGTTTTCCGTTATATTTTTCCAATTCTGTAGCTTTCATTATGTCTTTACGATTAATTATTTGTGGGAAAAATTCCAACGGATGCCTTGTAACCATAAATCCAAAAGTCTCATATTCTATTTTACAAATAGTTGAAATTGGATATTGGTAATCGGTTTTAATCTCTATTTCCAATTTATATGATTCAAATTCAAATAAATCTTGGTAACTTTCGTCAAATATTTTCCGCTGTAGTATATAAATATCTAACATTCTCATTAATGTTGGGCGAGTTAGGTTTAACGAATCCATAGCACCACATTTAATAAGCAACTCAACTTCCTTTACATTTGGCTTAATTCTTATTAAAAAATCGATTAGTGAAACATATTTTCCATTATACTCTCTTTCTTTAACCATTTTACGACTTAAATCTCGTGTGAGATTTTTTATTGCTAAAAATCCCATTTGCAAAATTCCATTTTTTCCAACGTACTCATATTTACTTCTGTTTATATCTGGCAATAAAACTTCTAAGCCCATTCTTTTGCTTTCTTGAATATAAACAGCTGCTGAATAATACCCTCCTTGATTATTAAGAACACTTGCCATAAATTTATCTGGGAAATACATTTTTAGATAGGCAACTTGGTAGGAAACTATTGCAAAAGAGGCGCTATGTGCTTTATTAAACGCATAACCAGCAAATGATTCTATTTGATTCCACAATTCCAAAATTATTTTTTCCGAATAACCTTTTAGCCTGCAAGAATCAAAAAATTTATCAATTAATATTTGCATTGCTTTATGCGAACGCATTTTTCCGCTCATGGCTCTTCGCAACAAATCGGCTTCAACAAGTGTAAGTCCACCAATTTCACTAACAATTTTTATAACATCTTCTTGATAAATCATAACTCCGTATGTTTCGCCAAGCAATACTTCAATTTCTGGAATTAAATATTTTCGCTTTTTGGGGTCTCGGTGGCGTTCAATAAACTCTTGCATCATTCCACTTTCTGCAACACCTGGACGGATTATTGAACTTGCAGCAACCAGCATTTCAAAAGTGTGGCAGTCCAATCTTTTTAGCAACGAACGCATTCCTGGCGATTCTATGTAAAAACAACCGATTGTGTTTCCAGTTCGTATTAATTCGTTGGTTTTTTCGTCATTGTGTAATGCTTCTTGGTCAAAAATATCAAAATTAACTTTGCCTTTATTTCGCGAAATATAACGATGAATTTTGGGCATACTAAACCTTTTTCCATCATTTTGTGGAAGAAGGTAATCTTTCATATCTAACAAGTCTATGTTGTCTTTTTGCTTCAAATTCATTACAATAATTAGTGTTATTCTGTTCACTATTTTATTGATAAGTTTACACTATTGCAACATAAATTTTAAAATTTTTGGAAGAGTTAATGGTAAGAAATAAAATCAGCGTCCCTATTATTTACTAAATGGGAACGCTGAATTTTAATATTATTATGATTTTTTAAATTAGAAAGATGAAATATTGAGGTTTTTGTTCTGCCATAAATAAGCAATACAAATTCATAACGCAATTTCATCTTTATTTAAGCATCATAAGTTGTAGAAGCAGTATCGCCACCACGACCAGTCCAATTTGTATGAAAAAATTCACCACGAGGTTTATCAATTCGCTCGTAAGTATGAGCTCCAAAATAATCTCTTTGAGCTTGCAACAAGTTGGCTGGAAGTCTGTCATTTCGGTAACCATCAAAATAATTTAAGGCGGTGGTAATTGTAGGTATCCAAATTCCATTAGTAATTGCAGTAGCCACAACTCGTCTCCACGATTCTTGTGATTCTTCAATTATCTTTTTGAAATAAGGATCGAGCAACAAATTTGATAAATCTGGATTTTTATCAAATGCGTCTTTAATTTTTCCTAAAAATGCTGAACGAATAATGCAACCGCCTCGCCACATTAGAGCAATTCCACCATAATTTAAATTCCAACCATACTCTTTTGCAGTTTGTTTCATTAAAACATAACCTTGGGCATAAGATACAATTTTGGAAGCAAACAGAGCTTTTCGCAAATCTTCGATAAAGGCATTTTTATCGCCAACAAAGTTAGGAGTTGGTCCCGTTAAAATTTTTGAGGCTTCAACTCGTTCATCTTTCATTGATGATAAATTACGCGCGTAAACTGCTTCACCAATTAATGTAAGAGGAACACCTATTTCTAACGAAGCAATTGCAGTCCATTTTCCGGTTCCTTTTTGACCAGCGGTATCAAGTATTTTTTCAACAATTGGAGTTCCGTCTTCGTCTTTAAAGGCGAGAATATCTCTTGTTATTTCAATTAAGTAGCTGTCCAATTCGCCTTTATTCCATTCGGCAAATACGTTGTGCATTTCGTCATGCGAAATTTTTAATAAATCTTTCATAACTTGATAGATTTCCGTAATTAATTGCATATCGCCATATTCAATTCCATTATGTACCATTTTTACAAAATGCCCTGCTCCATTTTCACCAACCCATTCACAACAAGGCGAACCATCTTCAACTTTGGCAGCAATTGATTGAAAAATTGGTTTTATTTTTTCCCAAGCTTTAACAGAACCTCCAGGCATTATTGATGGTCCAAGCAAAGCACCTTCTTCGCCACCCGAAACTCCAGCCCCGACAAATAAAAATCCTTTACTTTCAACATAATTTGTTCTTCTAATTGTGTCTGGAAAGTGCGAATTTCCGCCATCAATTATTATATCGCCTTCTTCCAAAAATGGGATTAATTGCTCAATAAATGAATCAACAGCCGAGCCGGCTTTCACCATTAACATCATTTTACGTGGTTTTTCTAATGAATTAACAAATTCTTCAATTGAATGTGTGCCAATAATTCGTTTCCCTTTTCCTCTTCCATTTACAAACTCATCAACTTTGGAAGTTGTTCGGTTATAAACAGCGACAGAAAAACCGTGATTTTCCATATTTAGCACAAGATTTTCGCCCATTACTGCAAGTCCGACTAAACCAATATTTGCTTTTTCCATTAAAATTCTCCTTTTATATAATTTTATTATACTCTTTCAAAATATATTTTTTGTAATCTACTAAATAGTTTAGTTTGAAATATATAATATTTCTTTGCCATTTTGCACTTTAATAAACAATTATTCCAAATTTTGTTTAATTTTTACTCAAAACTGAATTTTAAATTAATTTGAAATTTGTAGTTATTAAATCCTTTCTTGTAATTTATTCCAATTACCAATATTTTGGCAATGCTTAAATAATTAATTGTGAATTTTTAGATAGGAAAAATGATGAAAAATATTCCAGGTTTTAAAGCTTACGATATACGTGGCAAAGTTCCTTCCGAATTAAATACAGATATTGCTTACAAAGTTGGTCGCGCATTTGTTAAATTGAACAAAGCAAAAAAAGTTGTAATTGGAATGGATGTAAGAGTTTCATCTCCAGAATTATCAAAAGCACTTGCAAATGGTTTAACAGATGCTGGTTGCAATGTTATTGATTTAGGTTTGTGTGGAACTGAAATGATTTATTTTTCAACTCCATATTTTGATGCCGATGGCGGAGTTATGATAACCGCAAGCCACAATCCACCAGAATATAATGGATTAAAATTCGTAAAAAAAGGCTCTGTTCCTATGGGGTATGCTTCAGGACTTGGTGAAGTTGAGCAAATGATTCTAAATAATGATTTGGGCGAATTGGCAACCGTAAAAGGCAAAGTTGAAAATAAAGACGTTATGCACGCATTTATTGAAAATCTTAATCAATTTTATGATGCAAATAAAATGGAGCCATTAAAAGTTGTTGTTAATGCCGGAAACGGATGTGTCGGTCCCGCTTTGGATGCAATTGAGGATAAACTTCCAATTAAAATGATAAAAGTTTTTCACGAACCAGATTCTTCGTTCCCAAATGGAGTTCCAAATCCTTTATTACCAGAAAATAGACAACCAACAATTGATGCTATAAAAAAACACAATGCCGATCTTGGAGTTGCTTGGGATGGCGATTATGATAGATGTTTCTTTTTTGACGAAAATGGTGACTTTATTGAAGGTTATTACATTGTTGGATTGTTGGCAAAATCAATTCTTCGCAGTTTTCCTGGTGGAAAAATTGTTCACGACCCACGTTTAATTTGGAACACTCTTGATGTAGTTGAAAAAGCCGGTGGCGAAGCAGTTGTTTCGGTTAGCGGACATGCTTTTATTAAAGAAAAAATGCGTCAAGTTAATTCTGTTTATGGTGGCGAAATGTCAGCTCATCATTATTTTAGAGAAAATGCGTACTCTGATAGCGGAATGATTCCTTTTTTACTTGTAATGCAATTAATTACCGAAGAAGGCAAAAAACTTTCCGAATTAGTTGGCGATATGATTCAAAAATATCCATGTTCTGGCGAAATTAACTCAACAATTGATAACCCAAAAGCAAAAATTGCCGAAATTAAGGCAAAATATTCCGATGGAAAAATGGACGAACTTGATGGAATTAGCGTTGAATATGATACTTGGAGATTTAATGTTAGAATGAGCAATACAGAACCATTGTTGCGTTTAAATGTTGAATCAAAAGGAAATGCCGAACTAATGAAAGCAAAAACAGAAGAGTTGCTTCAGTTAATAAGAAATTAATTTCCAATAAAACATTGAAGAACTTGATGAACTATTATATATATTTATCGTCTAAAAACGACAATTAAATTTGGAGAGATAAAATGTCCGATAAAAATGAAAAAACAATTGATGTAAACAAGCTTTTACAAAACAAATTAAAAGCTGTTAGCATTGCAGATATTGAAAACGGAGTTGCAAAAGTTGTTAGCGAACTTGTTGGCGAAGATTACAAATGCACAATTGGCGATGTAAAATATACCATGTTTAGTGGTGCCGATTTTCACATAAAAATTGAGCTTTCCTATAATCCAGAAGCATAATATTTAAAGCCCGAGTTAAAAATCGGGCTTTGCTTTTCTTAATATTCCACTTGAATAAGTAGTGCTATTTGCGTTACTTGCAACTCAATTTTATTAACAAAAACCAAATAAATTATATGACAATTTTATTAGAGATTTTAATAATAACTGCAACCATTGTTGGACTTTGGGGCGGAGCTAATTTTGTTGTTGAATCTGCTTCAAAAATTGCAAAAAAACTTGGAATGTCCGAGCTTGTAATTGGATTAACAATTGTCGCTTTTGCAACTTCGGCACCAGAATTTGCGGTATCAGTATCTGCAGCAATAGCAAATAAAATGGAAATTTCGGTAGGAAATGTTGTCGGGTCAAACATATTTAATCTTGGAATTATTCTTGGGTTAGTTGCAATTCTTGGTTCAGTAAAAACGAATAAAACACTGCTATTCCGAGATGGGATTGCATTAATTTTTTCTGGAATTCTGTTAGTACTTTTCTTTAGCGATTTAGCTTTATCTTTTTTGGAAGGAATAATATTTGTCCTGTTTTTGGTCGGATATGTGATAATTTTAATCCGCTCAAAAACAAATTTAGAAGAAGAAATTCCCGAAGGCGATTTCAAATGGTTTGATATACCTTTACTAATTGTTGGTATTTTTATAATTATTGGAAGTGCGTATTTACTTGTAAATTCTGCTTCTTCAATTGCCCGTGAATTTGGAATTTCTGAATGGATGATTGGAATTACAATTGTAGCTGCCGGTACATCCATTCCTGAATTAGCAACTTCCATTGTTGCACTTTACAAAGGCAAATACGGAATTTCAATCGGCAATTTAATTGGAAGTGATATTTTTAATATTTTGGGCGTTTTAGGAATTGCGTCAATAATTCGTCCACTTACAATTTCTCAAAACGACTATTTTAGTATAATAATTTTGTTAATTTATTTAGTTTTTCTTTTCATTTTTATGAGAATTGGTTGGCGAATTACAAAATTTGAGGGAATAATTATTGTATCAATAGCTCTTTTTAGATGGTGGATTGTAACTGTTCTATAAATAAAAAAGGTCATTAAACAAACTTTAATGACCTTTATCTAATTCTTAATTTAGAAAATACCTAATTCCAAGTCCAGCATCCAAATTAAAATCAGTACTTGGAGTTAAATTTAAGCCTGGCACAAGTTCAACAAATATATCTAATGGAATAGTTGCAAATTGATAATCTAATCCAACGGGGATTCTTGCGGATAGATTCAAATCATCACTAAAAGTTGCACCCAAACCCAATCCGACATAAACTGGCAATTTACCTCGTGAAACTGGAATTCCAGAAAAATGCCATAAATGATCGGCTTGCAATCTTAATGCACTTCTATTTCCCATTGACCAAGCAATTGCTCCTTGAAATGCAGTTGTTCCTCCATTCCATAATTTTAGCGAAATACCAGTTGGTTCACCAAAAACAATTCCAATACCAAATCCTCTACTTTGTGCATTTAAAGAAATATTTAATGCTGTTATTAACAAAATAGTTAAAAATACTTTTTTCATACTTATCCTTTTAATTTTATATGCAAATTTAATACTCTTTATCCTCTTTAACAAAGCACTATAAATCTAATTTTTTATAAAGAATTTGATGTTTTTTTGATTAATATCTATTATATTCGAAATTAATAAAATTATTAATTATTTCGAAAAAAGTAAGATTATGGAAGATTCAATAAAGATCAGAAGTTTGTGGAAAGACTTTAGCAAAGAGCTATTAACTGGACAAAAGCAAACAATTGTAGATATTCTCAAAACTATTCCATTACTTAAGGATTTAAGCAAACGTGAATTAAAAGTTATTTCCAAATTTGCTTATGAACGCAGTTCTGAAATTAATGAGTTTGTTTTTGAAGCTGGACAGCCTGGCGCTGCTATGTTTATTATAAAAGAAGGCGAAATTAAAATTGTAAAAAAAAGCGATAACGATGAATATCTTGAAATTGCAGTTCTCCAAACCGGAGATATTTTTGGCGAATTGGCTTTGTTGGATAGTTCCCCTCGTTCTGCTGGTGCATTAGCTTCAAAACCAACAAAAGCAATTGCGATTTTTAGAGAAGATTTAAATGGACTTTTAAAAACTCATCCAGAAATTGGTGGAAAAATAATGATGCATTTGGCAATTATTACTGGACAGAGGCTTAAAACCACCACAAATCATGTTATTCAAATGGAAAATGAAATTAACAAGTTGAAGGAAAAATTTAATGGTAAGCAATGATAGGCTAAATAGATCGCGTGTTTTCTATTTTTCTTTGTTTTTCTTCTTTATTTCCATTTTTGGCTTTTTAATTTTTGTGTTAAAGGATTTAGTTTTGCCAATAATTTTAGGAATTCTTGCCGCATATATTTCATTACCAGGCGTTAATTATCTTAAAAGAAAAGGAATTCCGAAAAGTTTAGCAATTGTTATTCTTTTAGGAGTATTTTCGCTAGTAGTTTTTGTAATTGGACAAAAAATTGTTTCTGCCATTCCAAACGAAAAAGAGAATCTCGAATTACGCGTGCAATTGCAATATAAATTAGACCAAAATTTTCTTGCATTGCTTGGTAAAACAGATTATAACAGTGAAGGTAATTTTTTAGATGATTTAGTTGGTGATGAGCTTTATCAAATTTTTCAAGGATTAAATTCATTCTTGGTTTTTAATAAACACGAATCTTCTGAATTTAAAAAATACATTAAAAAATCGATGATTTCGGAAAGAACTTTGTTTTTTTATAACGAAAACTTAAAACATCCTTTTCTGTCAACTCCAAATTCCAAAAGCAATAAGTTAAATGAAAACACAGCAAATAAATCAAAAACTAAATCAGCTTCCAAAATTGCATTATTTTTAGATGCCATTTCTATTTGGATTATTCTGCCATTTATTTTCATTTTTGTGCTTATTGATGAAGGCGAGATTAAAAGTTTCTTTTTAGGAATTGTTCCAAACCGATATTTTGAAATGGCATTTACAACTTTTTCCAACGTTGATGTTGCTATCGGAAATTATTTGCGAGGTACATTATTGCAATCATCTTTGGTTGGATTAGTTATTTTTATTGGATTATCAATTATTGGGTTTAAAATTCAAGCAGCGCTTTTAATTGGAATTATAGCTGGCATTTCTAATGCAATTCCATTTTTAGGACCAGTTATTGGATTAGGAACTGGTTTAATTTACGCAATGATTGTTGAAGGAATTAACCCAATCATTCCATTTATTCCTGCAAATCCTATAGTTGGTGTGTTAATTGTCGTTTTTATTGCTCAATTTTTGGATAACGCAGTTTTTCAACCTATTGTTTTGGGAAAAGCAGTTAATCTTCATCCTTTAGTTGTTGTAATTGGAGTTACTGGCGGTTCAATAATAGCAGGTTTTTGGGGAATGTTGCTTGCAATTCCGACAATTGTGATATTTAAAGTGGTTATTTCAACTGTTTATAGACAGGCTAAAGCATATTATATAATTTATTAAATCAATTGTTAAAACTATTGCATCAACTCAACAATTGACGAAGCAGTTTCAAAATCGTCAATTGTGTCAATTTCCATGCATTTATATTCTTTTACGTCAATTGGAAATATTTTTTCTCCACCATTCATTGCAACTTGAAATGCTGCTTCATAAAATATATTTACAGCATTTTCGTCCAAAATTTTTCTGTCCATAATTGTATAAAGGCGTGAAACCAATTCCTTCGAAAATTTTTCAATTCCAATTGATTCACCAACAGCTTCTTTGGGATTTATGAGCTTTCCAATTTCTTTTATACTTCCATCTTCATTTAGTAAACATTTTATTTCTTCTTCACCAAGATTTTTATCGGTTCGCAAAGCAAGATTATTTTCATATTTTGACGAAATTAATTGCCCAATAATTCTGCTATCAAAAATAATATCACTATCCATAAGTAGCATTTCATAACCAAGCATTTCGGTTTTAGCCAGCCAAAGTGAATAAATATTGTTTGTGGAATCGTATTTTTCGTTAAAAACAAATGAAAACTTAAGTTTTGGATAATTTTGGATTAAAAACTCCTCTATCATTTCCTTTAAATAGCCAGTTACGACAACTATTTCAGTAATATTATTTTTAACCAAATTATCAATAGTTCGTTCTAAAATTGACTTATTTCCAACTTTTAACAAACATTTTGGAGTATTATTTGTAAGTGGTCTTAATCGTGAAGCCACGCCAGCGGCAAGAATAACAGCTTTCATTAAATTTCTTCAGTTTTAATTGATTTGTTAATATTTGTTTGAATTATAAAAAGCACGAGAGCATAAAAGTTAGCAACTACAACCATTATCCACATAAATATATCCAATCTGTTAAAAAAGGATGCAATTATTATTAATGTAAGTTCAGAAGTTGGTCCAAGATATGTCCAAAAATGCAGAATTCGTCTATTTTTAGCAATATAATCTTCGCCATTATAATTAATTTTGCTTTTCTGTTTACCATTGGAAGATGCTTTAATTTGCAAAGCTGAATATTTTAGATAAATCCAAATAACTGCTCTTTGAAAGTATTTTCCACCATTTTTTTTTATTTTTTCTAATTCTGATTCAAATTCCACAAGATTTTCGCCAAGTGTTGCAGTTCGTTTAAATGCAAAATCCATAAATTTATTTCTATAATAATCGAGAGAAATTGCATGGACAATGTTACTTGCACCAGCCGCCGATAAAAGCAACCAATAAAACAAAGGATCTTCGGAATTATTTGCAAAACCAAATCCAATTCCAAAATAAACTGTAACTGTTACAAAATAATCTGCAATTCCATCAAGAATGCGACCAAAGAAAGTGCCATTTTTTTTTAATCTGGCTATCATTCCATCACTGCAATCAAGAACATCGTAAATTATTAGCAAAATTGCACCAATTGAAATAGCGATGTGACTGTTCAAAAAATAAAATCCGCCACCAATCATTCCAACAATTAAAGCAATTGTAGTAATTTGATTTGGAGTTAAGTTAGTTTTATAAATGGCTTTTACGAACAGAAATGCAAGCGGTCGATAAAAGATTAAATCGAGTAATTCTTCAACTTCGATTAACTTTAAAGAAGATTTATATTCCTTAAACCACTTCATGAATTATATTCTTGATAAAATTGAGTTATTGCATCAATAACACGTCTGTTTTGCTCTTGTGTGCCGAGCGAAATTCGCAAATGTGAATTGACAATTTTTTCGTTCATAAATTTAATTACTAACCCTTTTTCTACAAGAAATTCTTTTAGTTGATTCATTGATTCTTTTGGAATTTTCACTAAAACAAAATTTGCATCTGATTTATATGCTTTTATGCTTTTAACTTTGTTCAATTCTGTAAAATAAAGCTCTCTATCTGCAGTCATTTTTTCGGCTATTTCGTTGTAATATTCTAACGAATCCATTGCTGCAATTGCAATTTTTTCTGAAATTCGATTATAGCCAAGATATCTATTGGATAATTTTTTAATCCTTTTTAATCCAGAACCTACAAGTGCATATCCAATTCTAATTCCCGCAAGAGCATAAAGTTTAGAAAAAGTTCTTATTATTATTAAATTAGAATATTTGTTTACAAGTTCGGTAGCTTTTTTGTTGTTACTACTAAACCAATAAGCTTCGTCAAGAACAACTATTGATTCCTTCATTCGGTCAAGAACATAAATTAATTGTTCGTCTGAAATTGAATTTCCAGTGGGATTATTTGGAGAGGCTAAAAATACGACTTCGGGATTTGTATCTTCATATATTTCTATTAGTTTGTCTATGTCGTATTCGTATGAATCTTTGCCTTCAACAATTGGATATTCAATACTAATTCCCTTTACCTCGTTTGATATTTCTTTATAGTACCACCATGAGTGGTCTGGAATTAGCAACTTTTTCTTTTTCCGATTTAGATAAGTTTGAACAACTTGTTTTAGCAAATCTTCAGCACCATATCCAAGTAAAACACGGTCTTCTGTTATGCTAAACTCATTAGCAAGTCTATTTGATAAAGCACTTTTGAACCCATTTTTATAATCAGTAGAGTACATATAAAACAAATCTGGAGTAGCATTAGTTAAAACATCAATACATTTTTGAGATGGGCCGTAGTTATTTTCATTTCTGTCAAGATAAACCATTTCCACTATAAAACCTTTTAATATCTTATTAAAATAATCAGTTGTAAAAATAGTGAATAATTTAATTACAATAAAAGTTTAATTAAATAGTCGGTTAGACCCATAGAAGATTAATTGCTGTGTAAATAAGATAAAAACTGATTCCGAAAAGCGTTAGACTCAAACCACGAATTACCCAATTTAGGTAATTCATTTTTATAATTGTCCTATATTTAATAAGAATAAGCATTAAAATATAGAGCCAAACAAATCCACCAGTGGCTAATGAAAAAGCATAAACAAGACTTAACAAAAGAGAATATGAAGAATGTTCAACTTGCGAGTTTAAATTGTTTAAATGAGTAACTGTTGTGTCAATTCCTTTTAGCTTATCGCCAGTAATTTCTTGAATGGTTGTAACGTTTTCCTGAAGCAAAAGGTCTAATCCGCCCGTGTTTAATCCAATAGAAGAAGCAAACGAAAGCACAAGAAATGAGGAAACTAACACTCCAAAAAAGAGTGAAGGATTTGTGAGATTTATAATAATTCCTGTTCGCAAACCGCCTTTATTTTCCTCAGTAATTTCATTCAATTCGGATGATGGCGTGCTAAAATTTTCTAATTCCATTTTGCTTGAAAAGACTTTAATTCCAACAAAAAATAGAAATATTGACCCAATTATTAACAAATAAGGAATTATTGAACTATATGCGGTAAAAATGACTGTCATTCCATAAACAGCAACAAGCACAAAAACAAATTCAACCATTGTTGCACCAAGCGCAACACGTGTGCAAAATCTTTTATTTCCTTTAAGAGCATTTGAAGTAATCAAAATACTTATTGGTCCAGCAATTGGCATTGAAAAAACAAAGCCAGCTATAAAACCAATAAGTAAAACTGTTATAAAACTTTCCAACATTTTTATAATCTCAAATTAAAAGGGAAAATACAAAATTATATTTTTAAATATTCTTTCAAATAACGACCCGTGTATGATTTTTCGTTATTTGCAATTTCTTCTGGAGTTCCAACAGCAACTATTTCTCCACCATTTTCGCCAGCATCTGGACCTAAATCAATTATATAATCGGCACATTTTATTACATCTAAATTATGCTCAATAATTACAATGGAATTATTTTTTTTGAGAAGAAGGTAAAAACTTTCCAGCAATTTATTTATATCGTGGAAATGTAATCCTGTTGTTGGTTCATCAAAAATAAACAAAGTGTGGCGTTTTTCACTTTGTGTTGTAAGATGAAGTGCTAATTTAATTCGCTGAGCTTCGCCCCCAGAAAGCGTATTTGAAGGCTGCCCAAGTTTGATATATCCTAACCCAACTTGTTCAAGAACTGTTAAATATTTTAAAATTTTTGGCACATTTTCGAAGTATTTAATTGCTTCGTCAACTGTCATATTTAGCACATCAACAATATTTTTACCTCTGTAAGTTATATCGCGAACTTCTTTTTTGAAACGAGTTCCGCCGCAATCTTCACATTCGAGATATAAATCGGCAAGAAATTGCATTTCAATTTTCACAAATCCATCGCCGGCACAAGTTTCACATCTTCCACCTGGCACATTAAACGAAAAATATCCAGGTTTGTAACCTTTGGCACGAGCATTTGGTGTTTGTGAAAACAACTCGCGTATCTGTTCATATCCTTTAACATAGCTTATTGGATTTGACCTTGGTGATTTTCCAATTGGTGTTTGGTCAACTATTTCAATTTCGTGAATAAATTGACCTCCTTTAATTTCCTTAAATTTCCCAATTGATTTGGGATTTCCACCAAAAGCTTTTACAATTCCACCATAAAGAACTTCGTGAATTAATGTACTTTTTCCAGAACCGCTTACGCCGGTTATAACAACAAATTTGTTTAGTGGAATTTCGACATCAATATTTTTCAAGTTGTTTTCGGAAGCACCAAATATTGAAATTGAGTTTGTTTTTGAAACATTTCTATTTTGTGGAACAGGAATTTCCATTTTTCCAGAAAGATACTTCCCTGTTAATGACTTCTCATTTTTCAAAATTCCCGAATAAGTATCAATTGCTACTATTTCACCACCATTTACTCCTGCAAATGGCCCCATATCAACAATTAAATCGGCTTCTCGCATCATTTCAGAATCGTGTTCAACAACCAAAACCGTGTTGCCAATATCGCGTAACGATTTTAAAATGTTTATCAGTTTTGTATTATCTCTCGGATGAAGCCCAATACTTGGTTCGTCCAAAACGTACAAAGTTCCCATTAAGGCAGAACCGAGTGATGTTGCAAGATTAATACGCTGCATTTCGCCACCAGAAAGCGTGCTACTTAATCTATCAAGCGACAAATAACCTAATCCAACTTGATTTAAAAAAGTTAAACGCTTTTGAATTTCCAATAAAACTCTTTCGCCAACTGTTTTATCATAATTTGATAGTTCAAGATTATTGAAAAAATTGCTCGTTTTTTCGATGGAAAGATTTACAATTTCGTCTAAAGATTTAGTGCCAACTTTTACTTGCAATGCTTCGCGTCTTATTCGAGAACCTTTGCAAGCACGACATTCTGTGTAACCCCTATATTTACTCAGTAAAATTCTAATGTGCATTTTATATGTTTTTGATTCCAATTTTTGGAAGAATTCATTTATTCCAACAAATCCTTTAAACCCATCAAAAACTAATTTTTTTTCTGCTTTGCTCAAATTTTCGAACGGAGTATTTAGTGGTAACTTAACTTCGTTGGCGGCTACAACCAAATCTCTCAAATATTTGCTGAATTTAACTGTCCGCCAAGGAGCAATTGCTCCTTCAAGTAGTGTTAATTTTGGATTTGGAATAATTAAATCCTCATCAAATCCTATTGTCTTTCCAAAACCTTCACAAACGGGACAAGCACCAAATGGATTATTAAACGAAAAAAATCTTGGTTCTGGTTCTTCGTATTTAATTCCACAACATTCATAAAATTGAGTAAAATTTGTAACAACATTGGTTTCGTCAGAAATAACCGAAAGACGACCTTCGCCTTCTTTAAATGTGGTTTCGATAGAATCAGCAAGCTGTTCGCGAATTTTTCCTTTTTTAATTTTGAATCTATCAATAATTACAACAAGATTTTTTTTAGAACGAGGCACGGAATAATCTTCATTTAGGTCAAGAATTTTATCTTTATTAAAAATTCTGAAAAATCCACGTTTTTTAAGTAATTCCAGTTCTTCTTTTGTAGTTCTTCCTTCATGTTCGTGAATTGGAAATCCAATAAGGAATTTTGAACCTTCTTCCTTTTCTTCAAGCCAATTTGTAATTGTAAGAACGGAATCTTTTTTTACTTCTTTTCCACAATCGAAGCACATTGTTTTGCCAATTCGTGCATAAAGCAATCTAAGATAATCGTAAATTTCGGTCGTTGTTCCAACTGTTGAACGTGGATTTCTGATTCCTTTTTTTTGTTCAATTGCAACTGCAGGGCTAATTCCAGTTATTAAATCAACATCTGGTTTGCTCATTCTTTCCAAAAATTGGCGAGCATATGACGAAAGCGATTCAACATATCTTCGCTGTCCTTCGGCATAAATTGTATCAAAAACTAATGATGATTTTCCACTTCCGCTAACTCCTGTAACTACAGTTAGTTTATTGCGTGGAAGCTCAATATCAACGTTCTTTAAATTATGCTGACGAGCACCTTTTACAACAATATTTTTATTAGATGTTATGTTTGATTTATTTGTCATAAAGTCTTTCAAAAATGAAGTTACAAAGTACAAAATTATGTTTAATTAGGTGAAATAATTATGAAGGAATTTTTGTTGATTCTCTCTTACCTTTTTAAAATCAATCTTCTTCTTACTCATAATCTTACTCTCATATAGGTTAAGAGTAAGATTATGAGTGAAATTATTAGATTTTCATCTAAAAAAGGCTATAAACAACACCAACTTGAAGTGCTTGTTGGGATTGAGTTTTAATCGATTCACTTGCTTTATAAACAACAATATAAGTAAAACTTACATTTAACCAACTATTTACTTTTGCTGTTAGTGAATTATCCATAGAAACATCCCAAGTATCAAGTCTATCAAAAGCTGAAAACAGGCGTAGTTTACCTTTATATAAAACATTTTCAAAAATTGGATATTTAATATCGCTTGTACTTTCAATACCAGTTTCAAATTTAAACTTTTCTAAATCGGCTGTTTCTGCATCATCGGTATATTGCAAAGCAAACTTATTAGCAAAACTTTCTTCAAATGCGAAACCTAATCTTGTTTTAATTATTTCTGATTTATCATAAGCAAAACCAATTGACTGAGTAATATAACCTGGATCAAAAAAAGCTACAATTTGAGTTCCTGGCATTGTTGCGTAATCATAACCATTTGAAATTGGAGTTCGGAACATATTACTTGCATAAGGTTCAATTTCCCAGCCTGGATTATAAAAGAAAACCGTTTCATTAAAAATGTTATTAGCTGTAATTTTAGATTCTTCAGAACCAGTTTTTGATTGCCCCCATTCGCCTTTTAATTGATTTTTAAACGACCAACCAGAAGCTTTATATGCCATTCCCCAATCAACTCCAAAAGAATATGCAAGTGAATTATCACCACCTTTTGACCAATTTTCAAACGCAACTTGGCTTAAATTAGCAGATGCAATTAGTGAAGGAGTCCACTTATTTATGGTTGAATCAACCGTTTGAGAAGTAATTACGCTTGAGAATAAAGCTAAAAATATTAGTATTCCTTTTTTCATATCTTTCCTTAAATAGTTTAAATTTCGCATATAAATTTACGTTTTTTTGATAATAAAAAACAATTTAGCTTTTATTTTATCTAAATCTTGTTATCTTTTAGCTCTATTTAAGTAACTAATATAGGTTAATATGAAATATCGAAAATTAGGAAAAACGGACATTGAAATTTCGGAAATCAGTCTTGGTTGTTGGACTATGGGCGGGTTAAATTGGCAAGATGGAACTTCAATTGGTTGGGCGAATGTTGATGAATTTGAAATTAGCAAAGCAGTTAATTATGCAATTGGAAATGGTGTAAATCATTTTGATAATGCCGATAATTATGGAAATGGCAGAGCAGAAAGAATGCTTGCTCGTGTTTTGGGTAAAAACACAAATAGATTTATAATTTCATCCAAAGTTGGTTGGTTTTCTGGTACTGCTGCAAATTCTTATGAACCTGCACATATTCGCCACCAATGTGAACAATCATTAATAAATCTAAATCGTGATTACATTGATATTTATTATTTCCATCATGGTTATTTTGGCGAAAATGATGAATATTTAGATGATGCAATTGAAATGATGTATCGGTTGAAAGATGAAGGAAAAATACGAATAATTGGGCAATCCGCTTATTCTAACGAAGATTTTCAAAAACTTATTCCAAGAGTAAAACCAGATGTACTTCAAAGTTCTGCAAACGCAATTGATGATCATTATCTATCGGATGGAACTCCCGTTAGAAAACTACTTGAAGAAAATAACATTTCATTTATCGCATTTTCACCGTTAGCTCAAGGAATTCTTCTGGATAAATATGATAAAAATAATCCACCCCAATTTGAATCTGGCGACCACAGAAATAGAAATGACAAATTTAAGTATGAATTTTTATCGCGAATTGAATGGCGTTTAAGTCAGTTAAAAGAACGTTTTGGAGGTTCAAAAGAAGATTTAGCAAGAGCTGCATTGCAATATTTGTTGCATTATCAAGTTGTTGGAGCTGTTATTCCAGGCTTCCGAAATTTGGAGCAAGTTATAAATAATCTTTCAGCAGCCGATAAACCGCTTACAGATGAGGAATTCAATTTTATAAAATCACTATTTTCTGAACCAATCTAAAATAGTTTGATATTATGTTTAACGGCAAAGTTGATTAATAGAAATTTCATTATCTTTGCTTTTTAATTATTATATGATGTATATGAATTTTTTAGGAATAATTCCCGCAAGATTTGGTTCCACACGCCTGGAAGGAAAACCTTTGGCTGATATTTGTGGAAAACCAATGATTCAGCACGTTTATGAAAGAGTAAGTAAAGTAATTAACGATGTTTATGTGGCTACTGACGATTTGCGAATTGAAAATGTGGTAAAATCATTTGGTGGAAATGTTGTAATGACGTCCGATTTGCATAATTCTGGTACTAATCGCTGTCTTGAAGCGTATAATATTGTTCAGCAAAACTCAAATACAAAGTTTGATGTGGTTATAAATATTCAAGGCGATGAACCAATGTTGGAACCAAACCAAATTTTGGAATTGATGAATTGCTTTGAAAAACCACAGACAAACATTGCAACACTTGTTACTAAAGTTAATTTTGCAGAAGAATTGAACAGTAAAAGCAGTGCTTTTGTAATTTATGACGTAAATATGCGTGCAATTTATTTTAGCAGAACTGCAATTCCAGCAGTAAAAGGACTTGATAAATGGGAATGGTTTGGAAAAACTGATTTTTACAAACACATTGGAATGTATGCTTACCGTCCACAAATTTTAGAAACCATTGCTAATTTGAGTCAATCAAAACTGGAATTAATTGAAGGATTGGAACAAAATCGTTGGATTGAAAACGGATTTCCTATCCATGTTGCAATTACCGAATATGACAGCATTTCGATTGATACCAAAGAAGATTTAGAAAATATTAGAAAGATTATGTGTAAATAGGAATAAAAATATGAGCAAGAAAAAAGTAACAGTTGGAAACATTGAATGTGGCAACGACCAATTATTTTTAATTTCGGGTCCTTGTGTAATTGAAGATGAAAGCATTATGATGAAAGTTGCGGAAGAATTAAAAGTAATAACTGAGCGACTAAATCTACCATTAATATATAAATCCTCTTTCCAAAAAGATAACAGAAGTTCGGTTGATTATTATAACGGACCTGGAATAGAAGAAGGATTAAGGATTCTTGAAAAGGTAAAACACGAATTCGGTTTTCCAATTTTAACCGATATTCATTATCCTGACCAAATTAAACCAACTTCTGAAGTGGTTGATATAATTCAAATTCCTGCATATTTGGTTATGCAAACAAATCTCGTAGTTGAAGCTGCAAAAAGTGGAAGTGTTATAAACTTAAAACACGGTCAGTTTCTTGCCCCCGAAAATATGATTAAACCTGTTCAAAAAATTGAAGCAAATGGCAATACAAAAATAATTTTAACAGAACGTGGCTACACATTTGGTTATAACGATTTAGTTGTTGACCCAAGAAGTTTTTATCATTTAAACCAAACAGGTTATCCAGTTGTTTTTGATGTAACTCACGCAATTAGAAAATATGGAATTCCAAGTGCAGACCCTAATGGTGGAGCTAGACAGTATTTGCCAGTTTTAGGCAGAGCCGGCGTTGCTTCTGGAGTTGATGGACTTTTTATTGAAACTCATCCTTGCCCAAGCGAAGCATTATGCGATGCAGCAAGTCAGCTTGACATTACCCAATTGGAAGAATTTTTAAAACCACTAATTGAAATTCACAACATTGAAGTTAAATACAGAAAATAAAATTTTTAATAAATAAAAAGAGAAGTAATTATGGAATTATATTTAGACTCCGCCGATATGGAAGAAATTAAAGAAGCCTTTGAATTGGGATTTCTTTCGGGATTAACAACTACACCAACATTTATGCACCGTCATGGAATAACTGATATTGACTCTACAATAATCGAACTTTCAAAAATTGTTCCCGTACTTCAAATTGAAGCACTTGGTAATAATGCTGAACAAATTATTGCAGAAGTTTACAGACAAGATGCCCTTGGATTAAGCAAAGAAAACACAGTTTATAAAATTCCAATTTCACTCGAAGGTGTTAAAGCGTGTAAAAAATTAACCGACGAAGGATTCAAAGTGAACATTCACCTCGTGTACACTATTCAACAAGCTTATATGGCAATGGCTGCTGGTGCTACTTATGTTTGTCCTCTAGTTGGAAGACTTCAAGACCAAGGACACGACGCACTTTCATTGGTTGAACAATGTGTAAATGCAGTTAACTATTATGGATATAATTCCAAAATTATGTTTTCTTCCGTTAGGAATATTGAGCACGTTCGTAATGCAATAAATATTGGGACTCATACAATTACAGCACCATGGAAAGTTATTCAACAAATGACAAAGAATAACTTAACTGATTTGGGAACTCAACAATTTGTTGAACATACTCGTTTAATGACTTACAAAATAAAAGATATTCTTGGCACTGATAATCCTACTGCAACTGTTGAAAACACTATTTCTGAGTGTTTGCTTAAAATGACTGTCGGTAAATTCGGTGCTGTTACTATTGTTAATGAAAACAATGAAGCAATTGGCTTTTTTACTGATGGTGATTTGAGACGCTTAATTGCCAATAAGGGTGCTGATTCAGTTAATAAACAAGTTAAAGATGTTCTAATACTTGTTAAACCATTTACAATAGATGAACATGAGCTACTAAACGAAGCAAATAAAATATTCAAAAAAAATCCGATTAATAGCATTGTTGTTACAAGCAAAAACAAAGTTGTGGGAATGATTCATATTCAAGATATTGTTGGAATGGAAAGATAACCAATGTGGTTTTAAATTTAATTATTAAAGAAGACGTTCTAATGGGCGTCTTTTTTAATAGTTAATTTCCCAAAGTGGCACAAAGCCTTCTTCTTTAACTATTTTTTGTCCTTCGGGACTAAGAACCCAATCGATAAATTTTTTAACATTTCCAGATGGCGATTTTGAAGTAAAAAAATGCAAGTATCTTGTTAAAGGATAGCTATCGTTTTTTGTATTTTTGGCGTTTGGTTCAACTCCTTCTATGGAAAGTAATTTAACTCCTTTTGAAAATCCAATTCCGCCAAACCCAATGCCATTAGGATTTATTTTAATAAATTCAATTATATCTTCTGTTGTGGCAATTACCTTTGCAGATTTCCCAAAATCCTCATTTGGCAGAATTAAATCTTTTAAAAATTCGCGAGTACCAGAATCAGAATCTCGAATTACTAATTGGAAATTGTTATAATTAGTTGGTTTTATTTCGGAAGACTCAAATGTAAATATTTCTTTTAGTGTATCTAAAGTCAAATTATTAATAGGATTATTCTTATTTACATAGATGCAAACCGCATCTTTTGCTATTAAATAATACATTCCAATACTTCCATAATATTCTGCCAAACTTTTTGCTTCTTGAGATGTCAAATTTCTTGATGCATTGCAAATATCAACTCTACCAGCCAAAAGTTCCTCAATTCCAGTTTTTGTTCCACCACCAAATACTTGAAATTTGACTGACGGATTAATTTCTGAAAATCGATTTGCCAATTTTTGGGTTAACTGTAGCATCGTATCAGAGCCTTTTATAAGAATAATATCTTCTTTTGCTGAATTTGATAAGCTACTGCAACCCACAAAATTTACCATAAATATTATGAAAAAGAAATTCAGTATTTTACTCATTTTTCTTCCCTTTGATAAGGTGAATCACTATTCCACTCAATTTCGTTTTCGGAATTTGCTACTTTTAGAATAAAATTATAAAGTACTTTTATGTGTTGATTAACCGCTTTGTAATTTATTGGTTGCGATAAATCATCAAATGGTGTATGATATTTATTGTTTATATAATCCTTCCAAATAAATAAAGCTTGGTTATGATTTATATGCAAGTAGTCAATTCCATCCGAAATTAAAACAGAAGGAATTCCCGCAAGAGCAAATGCCAATTGGTCGGAATGAAGAAATGATTCGTATGAGTCAAACTCAGAAGGGATTTCATCAACTTTTAAATTACTTTGCTCAGCAACATCAGCTAGAATTTTTTCAAGTGATGATAACTTAGAACCAATTCCAACAATTGACTTAAATTCATCAATCACCGCCAAACCATCTATATTAATATTTGCAACAATATTGCTTTTAGGAATTGGCGGGTGGTCAACAAAATATGACGAACCCAATAATCCACTCTCCTCACCTGTAACAAAAAGGAAAATGATAGAACGCTTGAAAAAATTATTATTTTCACTAAACAATCTTGCTAATTCTAAAAGGGCGGAAACGCCAATGCTATTATCAAAAACGCCATTGTAAATGGAATCTTTTTCAATTGGCAAACCAATCCCCAAATGGTCATAATGTGCCGTTACTACAACAAATTCACTTTTCATTTTGCTGTCATTTCCACCAAGATAACCCAAAACATTGGGTGATACAAAATCGCGACGGACTGATTTTGGCTCCATCAACAACTTACTTTTTAATTCAAAACTTTGAAGATTATTTTCATTTAGCATTTTTATAACTGAGCTAAAGTCGTAATTTGAATTTAGGAACAATTTACTTGCAGATTCTGGATTTAATAAAATGCTTAATAAAGGCGTTGGTTGATAGGCAAGAGAAATATCTTCAAAATAGAATTCGTGATTTAGTTTTATCCATTCGGAATTTGACCTACAAGAAAATATTGGTATTTGAATTGTTCCAATTGCACCTTTCGATAAGGCTATCTTCTGCTTTGTATCGGCAAAGCTATAAGTTGTTGGAAAATCACCATTAAAATAATCTTGATTTTTTGAAACTGGCTCACCTTCAAAATACACTGCAATTTTGCCTTCAACATCAACATTGCTGTAATCGTCATAATTAAATTCTTGTGCCGTTATTCCAAAACCAACAAAAACTATTGGAATAGGATTTGGAGCAAAAATTCTTCCTCCAATATGATAAAATTGAAAATTTTCTTTTATTTTGAGTGTGTCTTTGGAATTATTAACAATTATAATTTTTGATTCATTAGTTGGTTTATTTCCGTGCATGGGAATATATTGATAAAAAGTATTTTCATATCCCATTGGATTAAGTTCATATTTGTTCAGATTTAATGCCAAATATTTTGCTGTCAGTTCGCCACCAATTGTTCCCGTGCCTCTTCCTTCAAATAAATTGCTACCCAAATACAGTAAATTTCGATTAAAATTTGTGGAGTCTTGCGCAAATATTAACAATGGAAATACAATTATTACGTTAATAAGCTGAAATATTTTATTTAAATACTTTGTCAATTTAATTCCAAATGTGATAGAAAGAGCTTTCTTAATTTACATAAATTTTTACAAAAAGCTACATTTAAGCATTCATAATCTTTCTTTTAATAATTATTTAACACTTTATTAACCTTTACTTAATATAAGATAAGCATATTTTACTGATTTTTGTCGTCGGGATTTAGTAAATAATTACAAAAAAGTACTTGGAGAAACTGAATGGTTGAAATTAATTTAGAAAATATATTTTTAGAGAAAAACATTAAAATCTTTGAGAACAACCGTTTACTAAAATCATTAACCATCAATTTATTAGAGAAAATTCTTCACATAAAAGAAATAAACAGCCTGCTCAAAAGTAAAAAAGAAATTTTTGGAATAGAGTTTATTGATGAAATATTTGAATATTTGAATTTTACTTTCAAAATTTCCTCTTCCGATATTAAAAAAATTCCAGCAGAAGGACGTGTATTAATTACCGCCAATCATCCAATTGGTTCGCTTGACTCGTTGGCTTTAATTAAAGCAGTTTCACTTGTTAGAAAAGATATTAAAATTGTAGCCAATGATATTCTTGCACGAATTAGCAATTTGAGCGATATTATTTTGCCTGTTGATATCGAAAATAATAGTTTTCAACGCGATAGAATTTTATCAATCACCAAAGCTTTAGAATCTGAAAATGCTGTAATAATTTTTCCTGCTGGCGAAGTTAGTAGATTAAGTGGATTAAAGATTATTGATTCCAAATGGCACAAATCGCCTATTTTGCTTTCAAATAAATTAAATTCGCCTATTTTACCCGTTTACATTAAATCTAAAAATTCGTTATTCTTTTATTTCTTTTCATTAATTAACAAACGACTTTCAACTATTTTACTTTCTCACGAGCTATTTAACAAAAAAAACAAATTTCTAGACATTAAAATTGGAAATGTTATTCCAGCTAAAACATTTAATTCGAAAATTAAAGACAGTGTTTACATAAAATTATTAAAAAAACATGTTTATTTAATAGGTAAAAATAAACCAGGATTGTTTACAACAGAAAATAGCATTATTCATCCAATTGATTGCCGTTTAATTCGTAATGAACTTAAATATTCAAAAAAATTGATGGTTACAAGCGACAATAAAACAATTTTTCTCGTTGATTTTGAATTGGCTCCAAATGTTATGAAAGAAATTTCTCGTTTGCGCGAAATTACTTTTCGCAAAATTGGAGAAGGAACAGGAAAGAAAAACGACATTGATTTATACGATAAATACTACAAACATCTTCTAATTTGGGATGAAGATGAACTTGAAATTGTTGGTTCTTACAGAATTGGATTTGGCAGTTTTATTCTTGATAATTTTGGAGTTGATGGATTTTATTCATCAACACTTTTTAACTTTTCTAACAGTTTTATTAAAGATGTTTTGCCGTTTTCAATTGAGTTGGGACGAAGTTTTGTTAGACAAAAATATTGGAATACTTATGCTCTTGAGTATCTATGGCAAGGAATTGGAGCAATTATTGCATCAAATCCAGAAATTAAATTTCTATTTGGACCTGTTAGTATAAGCAATGAATATTCAGAAGAAGCGATAAATTGGATTCTTACCTATTTAGCAAAATGGTATAAACAAAGCGATAACGATACTTTTGCTCGCGATCCTTATAAAATTAGTGAATCTTTTTTACAAAATGGAAACTTAATCTTAAATTCAGATGTTAGAAAAACGGATTTTAATATTTTAAAAGCTAAATTAAAGGAGTTAAATTTTAAATATCCTGTACTTTATAAACATTATTCAGAAATTGCAGATGATGACGGAGTTAAGTTTAAAGCGTTTAATGTGGATGCAAACTTTTCCAATTGTGTTGATGGACTTTTGCAAATTGAAACCGATAAAATAAAAGAAGCGAAAAAAGAGAGATATATTTATCCTCATTTAATCAAGGTAGAAGCGTAGATGAATAATTTTTTGTGGGGTGTTGCCACTTCGGCATTTCAGATAGAAGGCAACATAAGTAATGATTTTACAGATTGGGAGCAATTAGGGAAGTTCAAAAACAATGGTGCCGATCCAAGATACGAAAATGGAAGCAACCATTGGGACCTTTGGGAAACTGATTTTGAATACTTAAAAGAACTAAATTTAAATGCATATCGGTTTTCGATAGAATGGGCAAGAATTGAACCTGTCCGAAATGAATATTCACAATCCGCTATTGATAAATATCATCAAATGATTGATAAATTAATATCATTAGGCATTGAACCAGTAATAACTTTGCATCATTTTACTCATCCAAGCTGGTTTCACGATTTATCACCATGGACTGAATCCAGCTCAATTGAAATATTTACAAAATTTGCTCAAAAAATGGTTGATGAATTTGCTCATAAAATTAAATATTGGATTACATTCAACGAACCTCAAGTTTGGGCTTTAGCTGCTTATGGCGATGCAAAATTTCCTCCAGGACAAAAAGACTTGTATAAAGTGATGGATGCAATTTATAACATTTTATATGCTCATATTCGAATTTATGATATGTTAAAAAGTGTTGACAATAATATTCAAGTAGGAATTGCTAAGCATTTTGTGGTATTTAAGGAGGCAAGGCGCTTCTTTTTTGACAGAAATTTGGTTAAAAAACTTCATCAATTTTTTAATGTAATGATTTTGGAAGCTTTTAGCACTGATTCTTTAGAATTTCAATTCCCTTTTTTATTAAGCTACAATTCATTTATTCCTTTGGATAACAAAATAGATTTCTGGGGCATTAATTATTATTACAGACTTCATGCAAAATTTAAGATTAATTATAAAAATCCAATAGAACTTTTTGCAAAAGAACCCGCTACCGATATGGGTTGGGAAATTTATCCAAAAGGTTTGAAAAAAATGATAAAACTGGTTGATGCCACAAACAAAAATATAATGATTACCGAAAACGGAATTGCAACAGAAGATGAAAAATTAAGAATGAATTTTATTAAAAAACATCTTAAAATAGTCAAAAGTCAAATGAAGAAAAGAAAATCGCTAATCGGATTTTTCTATTGGTCGCTACTTGATAATTACGAATGGCTTGAAGGCAAATCCAAGCGGTTTGGTTTAATACACGTTGATTATAATAATAATTTTAAGCGTAAACTGAAACCAGCAGCTTTGTTATACGCAAGTTTCATAAAAAAATTAAGCACCGTCACAAATTAAAGCTATTATTTTGCCAAAATATATCTTAATTGCTCAAAAATTTCTGTGTTAAGTACATTTTTAACTCACAAATAATTTCACTTTTCATTCAATTTTGACGATTTTTTAAAGTATATTTGACAATTATTATTTTAGGTAATAGCTTTTTTTTATGGAATCTTTAATCATTTTTATAATAGTGCTAACTTTAGGTTACATAAGCACAAATTTTATCTTCAGTAATATACAAACTCGTTATTACGTGCCTTCTGGAATTGAGTATATATTTTTAGGAATTATAATCAGTCCAACATTTTCTAGATGGTTTAGCTACTTTTTTAACTTCACTTACCCAAATGTCGTTTCTCCTGAAATGATTAACCAATTAGTTCCTGGAATTGCCGCGGCAATTGGTTTTATTGGATTCATTTATGGATTGAATTTTAACTTAAAAAATATAGGTCACGCTGAACCAGAACATTGGCGATTAGCATTATTCGAAATTTTCTTCTCTTTCTTAATCATTGGTGGAATTTCTTTTGGAGCATTAAATTTCTTTTGGGGAAACGCAAGTAACCAGAACAATATTATTGCTGCATCATTTGCTTTAAGCGTTATTGGTGCACTTTCATCTAATTTTATTATTAATTCACTTATAAGTAGAAACAAAGTTTCCGGAAAAGTCGGCATTTCTTTAGCAAACTCATCCCTAATTAACTCAAATTTGAACATTTTTTTATACGGATTATTATTTGCCATTTTACACATTGGAGCAAATTCTTATTTTGCAATTTCAGCTGTTGAGTGGATTGTTATTAGCATTGTTCTCGCTTTTCTTATCGGATTTCTCTTTTTTATCTTTATAGGAAGAGAAACTGACGAAAATAAATTGTTTGTCGCTGTTTTGGGAATCGTCATTTTCACAAGTGGAATTGCATATTTTCTAAACTTTTCACCTTTGTATATGAATTTTATTCTTGGAATGATGATATCAAATATTTCCAAAATTGCAACTAAAATTAAAGAATCACTCGAACGCCTTTTTCAACCAATGAGTATTTTAATTGTTGTTATGGCGGGTTTTATTTGGGTTCCACCAAGTTTAACTGTTTTTATTGCTGTTGTATTGGCTTTTATTGCATTGCGTTTTATTGCAAAATCGTCTGCAGGATTTATGGCTTATCATTCCGCATATTCTCACGACCACCTTTCGCCAAATATAGGAAAAGGTTTAATGTCGCTTGATATTGTAGCTTGTGCAATGGTTATAGATTACGCAAACGTATATAATAACGAATTTACACCAATAGTTGTAAGTGCAACTCTAACTTCCGTTATTCTTTTTAACATAGTCGGCTATTCAATGTCTAAAAATCTGCTCGTGGATGTTGGCGAAATTACAGGAGAATCAAAATGATACCTGTTTTACGTCGCTTAATAATAATTAGTATTTTATTTGGAATTATTTTATTTATTCAATCAATTCAAGTTGAAACAATTTCGGGAATAAATCCCAAAACTTTAGCTGTACTTGGTTTTTTAATTTTAGCTTCATTTACAACTGGCGAAATTCTATCTTACTTAAAACTCCCCAGAGTTATTGGATATCTTTTAATTGGACTTATTTTTGGACCTTATTCAACAGAAATGCTCCGAATTCCTTTCTTAAAAGTTTTAAGCTTGGATGTAATTAAAGATTTAAGCTTAATAAACACAGTAACTTTAAGTGTTATTGCTTTAACTGCTGGTCTCGAATTAAAACTAACTGAAATAAAAAAATCGCTAAAATCAATTTTCCTAATTTTAAGTTTTAAAACTTTACTTATGTTTATCCTTATTCCAGCAACAATTTTTGCACTTGCTCCATTTATTCCTTTTCTGGCAAATGCTGGCTGGAAAGCCTCTTTAGCTGCTGGATTATTGGTTTCAGTAATTGCAATGGGTACTTCAATTGAGTTAACGCTTGTTGTTGCAAACGAGGCAAAAGCTAAAGGAAAGTATATTGACTTAATTTTAAGCTCGGCAATTGTTAAAGATGTTATAGTAATTCTTCTGCTTGCAATTAGTTTAACAATCTCAACTTCACTACTAAATCCTTCTTCACAATTTGATATTTACTTGTTTTCGGCTCTTGGAATTGAATTGCTGCTATCAATTATTGTTGGTGGAATTTTTGGAGTTTTACTTATTGCTTATTATAAATTTGTTGGAAAAGAGATTCTCCTTTTCCTTTTGGCATTTATTGTTTTGGCAAGTCAACTTTCTATTATTATGCACCTCGAAACTCTTATTGTTTTTGTAGCTGCTGGTTTTGTTGTGCAAAATTTCTCTACTTTCGGTGAAAAATTTCATCATCCTTTGCTTAAACTTTCACTTCCAATATTTATTACATTTTTTACGGTTGCTGGAGCGGCAATTGATATAACTTCACTTCAATCGGTAGTTTTAGTCGGTTTTGCTTTGGTTGTTGTTAGAAGCATAGTGCTATATTTTTCAGTTAAAACAGCCGCAATTATTGCAAAAGAAGTAGCAAGTGTTAAAGATTACGGTTGGGTCGGTTTCCTTTCCATTGGTGGATTGATGCTTGGTGTTTCAATTATTATTGAACAAAAACTTCCTGGATTTGGAGCACAGCTTAAGCCTTTAATCACGTCAATTGTTGCTATTAATATATTTCTCGGACCAATTTTGCTAAAACTTGTTCTAAACAAAATTGCGTTAACAAAACCAGCTGATATTGAGCCACAATTACAAGAAGTTGCTAAAATAATTGCCACAAAAGAAGATAAAACTTATTCTACAAAGTTCAAAGAACCTTCTTTATCAGACCCAAAATTAAATAAATCGCTTTTCGCAATTCTGCTAAAACTAAATGATATTCTAAAAGTTTTTAATAGTAAGTTTATTTATAGCCGAACTGAAGAATCTATCGAATTGGTTTTAACTGTTAGCGAAAAATACACCGATAATTTAATTGTAATAAACAGCATTCTTAAAGAGGAAAAATTTGATTCGCAAAAGCTAATTAACAAAATAACCGACTTGAAATCTGAGCTTTCTGAATATTATCTTTTTCTTTGTAATGAAAGAAAAACTAGCGAAAACAACATTCTTAAACTCGATCCTCTTGTTAAGGATTTGTTTAATTCACTTGTCGATTTAACCGACGGACTTACACGAACATTAAACATTGATTTGGAAGACAACTTTATTTATCAATCACCAAACGATAAATTTCGCGATAAGTTTTACAAAAATGCTTCTCGAATTAAGCTTGTTATATTGTCTTTTTTCCAAAAAAATTACAAATTAAAACGTGTTGTTGAGTACAAAAATCTTGCTAAATACTTTTTAGTCGGTAAATCGTCTTCCGAAATATTGGAAACCGTTAACCTTGTTGGTGCAGAACGATTAACAACTTTGAAGAAAATCCACACTTTGTTTACCAGCTATTTTGAGTATTTGGATGAATTAATAGCATTTTTATCACAAAATGAGAACAAAGCGGATTCAAAAGAAATTTTTTCGGAAAAATTGAAAATCTTGCATCAAACCTTTACAAGCGAAATTAGCATTTACAGAACCGAAATTCACAACACAACCAATGAAATAATTTCGCGTTTAACTTATGCTTTGGCAACTCCGTTTAACGGACTTTTGGAAGCGCTCGAAATTGCTGGAACTTATAAGTTTAATTCGCAAAAATATAAATACTCTACTTTATTCAAAGAAAGTGAGGCGAAAAAGGATTTAACTTCCGATGCAATTCGCCATTGGATAAATTTTTATCACGGTTATTTGGGAATTATTGAAAAAGAATCATATTTATATAAGCTCAAATTTGACTTAACAAAAATTGTAAATGCATCGTTAATAAATATTTCCAAAGAAATTAACGGAAATTTGAGAGAAGTTTGCAGCAAATTAACTATCGAAATTGCTGATTTTAGAAAATTGCTTAACTCAATTGAAAAAAATGATGATTTGCAAAGTCAAGTGAACATTTCCAAAAATAAATTCTTTGTGTCAACAATTAGGTTCTATACTCAACATCTCGAAAATATAAAAAGGAGCAAAAAACTTAATTTATTGTTAGAAAAATTGATGAAAGATTTTTCGGAAGTTTCCGCACACATTCCAGAAGAAATATTATTGCTTGAAGATTCCGATTTCAAATTTGAAGAACGAATTCCTCAATTTGTGAAGTTAAAATCGATTCATCTTAGAAATATTACAAAATCAATTTTGGAACAAAAGTTTTTACGCGAAATGGGCGAAGTTAACGAATTGCTTTTAAATCATCTCAATTTGACAATTATTGAACTTAAAAATTTATATTCTATTGTTTCATATCATTTCAAATCCGCCGAAAATGAGCTAAAAGAGAACAATGGCAAAAGTTCGCAACTTGCTTTGGAATTGCACGTTACTCTAAACGATAAACTTGAGTTTAGAATTGACCAACTTAGTAATCAAATTGACCAACTTGAAAGCAACATAAACACAAAAATTTTGGAAAAAGTAGAATTAACAATTAGCGAACTTTCAAAGCACATTTCCGAAAATTCACTTTTGAAAACCAGTATTTATATTAAAAAACACAACTATATTGGCGAAGTTATTAACCGCTATAATAACATGTTTTTGAGGCTTAAAAAGTTATTGCGAAAATATCAAATTGTTTCTCAAAGAAATTATCGAAAATATTTGCAGCCTTCAATAAATAGATTTTTGAATAAATTCACCTTTTTTAATCCAATTGAATCTGTTTTAATGAGCGAAACTATTTTGATTAATGAAGAGAGAATTAAAAAATTACCTTTTCTTTATCGTAAACTTTTTGATGGAACAACTATTGAATCGGATGACTTTTTTGTTCAAAGCAACCAACTTGAGACAAAAATTTTAACTTCAATCAAAAATTTTAACGAAGGCAAGTTTTCGTCAACTGTTTTAATTGGCGAGCCTGGAAGTGGCAAAAACACATTAATTAATTCAATTATTAACAGATATTTAAGCAATTACACACTTGTTAGACACGAATTTAAGAAGACTTGTAGCTCAAGTGTTGAGTTTGTTTCAGTTATTGCCGAGCTTCTAGGATTTAGTAACAATCTTAAAATTGAAGAGTTAATTTTAAGCATGAACGATAGAAACAATAAAAGAGTAATTATCCTCGAAAATATCGGTCGTCTTTTCTTTAAAAGAATTAACGGTTTTGAGGCTATTAAAACTTTTTCTTACATAGTTTCTTCAACTTCTAAAAATATTTTTTGGGTATGCTCTATTGGCAAACATCCTTGGACTTTTATAAACAACAGCTTTGAACTTGATAGAATATTTTTTAGCAAAATTGATATTTCAGTTTTGCACCGCAATGATATTAGAAATATAATTCTAAATAGACACAGCGTTACTGGTTATAGTTTGTTTTTTAAAACTGATGAATTTGGTGAATTAAAGAACAAATTGTTAAAAGGAAGCACGGTTGAAGATGAGCAAAAGAAACTTAGCAACCACTTTTTCAGCAAATTGGAAGAATTTGCCGAAGGAAATATCATTTCTGGAATGTATTATTGGCTTCAATCCATTCGTGAAGTTAAAGGAAATACGCTAATTATTGAACCACTGCGAAAAATCCAATTTGCAATTTTAGATAAGTTGGAAGACATTTATTTGCTAACTTTATCCGAAATATTAGTCCACGAAACATTTACAGATGTTGAACATTCGCAGCTTTTTGACGTAAATGTTGAAGTAAGTCGCGAAATTCTTGGTTATCTTGCAGCATTAAATATTTTATATATTGACCAAATTGAATTTATGTCAAATAGATATTTTCTTAATAAATCGATTTACAAATTGGTTGAAAAAGAACTAATTAAACGAAATATGATATAAAATGATAAAAAATATTTTTCTAATATTGTTCTTGTTTGGCAGTTTAATAATTGCCCAAAATTCCAAGTTAATGGTTAACGATACTTTAGCAATTAGCGATAGCTTATCAAAAGTTGATGAACCCGTTTTAATAAATGACTCAATTAAACCGGTAATATTTTACCAACGCGAATTTTTCAATTTAGATTCTGTTATACAAAGCAGTAAAATAAAAACCGATACAATTGCTGCTCCAATAAATGATGATATTTTACCTCAATTTAAAATTCCCGAACTAAATATTTTCAAAGAAATTGATTTTCTTACGTTTCTTGAGTTATTTTTTCTGGTTTTAATTAGCATTGGCATTACAAAACTTATCGATTTTGTGAGCAAAATAAACAATCTTAAGCAACGAATTGTTTTCTTTAAAGTCCTTTTTGGAACCATAAAATCAATTATTTGGTTTGTTGTTTTTTATATTGTTTTTAACACAATAATGCCAAATAGTAACGAATTTATCTTTTTACTAATCCTAATTGTCTTTATTATTATCACAATTGCATTAATTCCGTTAGTTAAAAATTTTATTGGCGGATTTTATCTTTCAATAACAATGCCTTTTAGTGTTGGTGATTTTATCAAAATTGGCGAATTTGAAGGTGAAGTTGAAAGTATTAATTGGAAAGATGTAGTTTTAATTGCCGATGGAACAAATATTTTAAGTATTCCAAACAGTTTGTTTCTCACAAATACAATTTCAAATTTTAAGCGTCAACAAAAAGAGCAACTTGTTTCAATTACTTTTGATATTCCTTTTAAACACGAACCAGAAAAAGTGATAAATATAATTTATGAAGCAGCACTTTCATCGCCTTATTTTTATTCCAAAATGAAACACAAAGTTTTGCTTATTAAAAATGATTTTATTGCTCAAAAGCGAACTTTTCAGCTAAATGTTTATATTATAGATGTAAAATTTACAGACAATTTAATTCATTCGTTAAATATGGTTATTAATCGCGCAATTTCTGAGAATAAATAAGTACTAATGGAAACAAATCAAAACACAAGCAAAATACTATTCATTTCCAAAATTTTGGTTATTGTTGCAAGTATTATTGGCTTATCTGCCATAATTTTAGAATATGGATTTAAAACTTCGCCCCAAATTGCTGAAATTCTCCATCGCGTTTCACTTGGCGTTGTTGTTTCGTTTTTCCTTTATCAAGGCATTAGTTTCGCTTATGCTTCTCCGAAAAAGGAATATATAAAAAGTCATAAAGTTGAACTTTTTATAATTTCAATTTCATTTTTGGAAATTATTCTCTCATTCTTTGATTATAGCATAATTGCAAGAATTGGATACTTTTTTAATTTCAAAGATATTGCGTTTCTTTATATAGTTTTTGCACAACTATTTATAGTTTTAGGTTTTGTTCTTGGTGGATTGCGGTTTAACCAAAATATTCTGCAATTAAAAATCCATCCTTCACGACTTTTTATATTAAGTTTTTTAGTTACAATATTGGTCGGAGCTCTTTTGCTAATGCTTCCCGCCGCAACAGTTTCGGGTAAAATAAGTTTTATTGATGCTTTATTTACTTCAACAAGTGCCGTTTGTGTAACTGGTTTGATTACCCAAGATACTGCTACTTATTTTACCACTTTCGGACAAGTTGTTATTATGCTACTTTTCCAAATTGGTGGATTAGGTTTAATGACTTTTACTACGTTTTTTGCTTTATTCCTTTCTGGTGGTTTAGGAATTAAAGAACGAATTCTTTTACACGATATTTTGGACGAAGATAGCATTGGACAAATTACTAAAGTGCTTTCATTTTTAACACTTTCAACATTTTTAATTGAACTTATTGGTGCTACAATTCTTTATTTTAGCATTAAAAACCAAGTGCCAGATCAATCACATGCTATTTTCCTTTCGGCTTTTCACTCAATTTCTGCTTTCTGTAATGCTGGTTTTTCTCTTTTTTCTTTAGGATTAATGGATAATTTGGTTATTGGAAATCACGTTTTTACTCTTACTGTCGCCTTTTTAATCATTTTAGGTGGTTTGGGCTTTCCAACTATATTAGCTCTGTGGACTCGATTTACAAAACGAAAAAAGCTTGCAATTCAAAAACGAAACTCATTGCAAACTAAAATAGTGCTTATTACAACTTTAGGATTAATTGTTTTAGGAACTGTGTGGATTTATACTTTTGAATTAAATAACACAATAAAGAATTTAGGATTTCTTGAAAAATTGAGCGCTTCATTTTTCCAATCGGTTACAACAAGAACTGCTGGGTTTAACACACTCGATTTTGCCCAAATGGGAATTCCTACAACATTAATGGTCTTATTTTTAATGTTCGTTGGTGCTTCTCCTGGTGGAACTGGTGGTGGAATTAGGACAACAACTTTTGCAATTATGTACATTGGGACAATGTCCATTTTAAGAAATCACAAAGCAACACATTACGGAAATAGAACTATTCCAAAAGAGATTATTGTAAAAGCATTTATCAAAACATTTTTTAGTATTGCATTAATTTCAGTTGGCATAATTTCTCTTACAATTACCGAAAAGCAAGATTTGCTCGACATTATGTTCGAAACATTTAGTGCCTTTGGAACCGTTGGTTTATCAAGAGGAATTACTGGCGAATTAACAGTTTTAGGTAAGATTATAATCTCAATTTTGATGTTTATTGGTCGAGTTGGTCCGCTTTCATTTATTTATAGCATTTTAAAGCCAATTGAACAACCAAATTATGATTTACCACAAGAAAATATTTCAATTTTATAAAGGAAAGTAAAATGAGAAAGAAGTTTGCAGTTATTGGTTTGGGCGATTTTGGATGGAGCGTAGCTATCTCTCTTGCAGAACGAAACGCCGAAGTTGTTGCTATTGACCAAGATATGAACATTATTGAAGAAATTAAAGATAAAGTAACTTATGCCGTTCGTATTGATTCCACTGACGAAAAAGCACTTCGCTCGCTCGGTTTAGAAAAAATTGATGCAGTAATTGTTTCTATTGGAACTAATTTTGAAAACACTATTTTAACTTCGGTGCTTTTAATGAATATTGGAGTTAAAATGGTTATTGCTCGCGCATCTTCCATAATTCAAGAAACTATTCTAAAAAAGCTTGGAGTTCATCAAATTATAAATCCTGAACTCGAAATTGCAGCCAAAGTTTCTACAAGCTTAATTAATGAAGATGTTTTAGATTATCTCGATTTAGGCGACGGACACGCTATTTTTCAAATTAACACGCCAACCGAGTTTGTTGGAAAATCACTAAACGAAATTGAATTACGAATTAGATTTAATGTGAATTTAATTACTATTAAGCGTCAATATAAAATTCAAAACGAAGAAACATCATCAATAGATGTTCGTGATAGAATTTATGGAGTTCCTTCTGCAAGCACCATTATTGAAGAAAGTGATAAACTTGTACTTTTTGGACGTGAACGAGATATTAAAAAAATACTTGATTTGAAATAATAATGGAATGTTGGAATGTTGGAAAATTGGAATAGTGGAAATATGTAATTTAATTTTCTTTATTACAATTTATTAATAATGTAAAATGTTCTCTGTTTATATTAAATTTGGGGGAAATAAGTATGAAATCAAATCTAGTTTATTATTGCTGTGTTATTCTTTTGTCCTCTTTTTTCCTTTCTGGCGTTAGTCTTGGTCAAGATAAATTCATCCTTACAACAGGATTTGGAATATACGAAGTAGCGAATATTGGGATGCGTTACCAAATTGAACAAACTCAAATTGGGTTAAGCGTTGGCTCCATTCCGTGGAGTGACTTTCAAAATTTTTCTGTTTTAGGAGCTACTTATTTCCATTTTGGAAATTTGACCGAATTTTCCAATTTAAAACCTTGCTATTTTATGACTGGATTAATATATATGTATGGATATTCCACTTACGATAATACACATTATATTAAAGATAAAATTGAGAACTATTTTTATTTAACTATTCGAGTTGGAAAAGAATTTAATATTTCGAAAAATGTTGGAGTATATGCCGATTTAGGTATAAATTTTTTACTGACAAGTAGTATTAAAGTTAATTATTATGAAGAAAGTGAACCAACAGAACCAACTTGTTGTCAAGGCGGAGGAGGAGGACAAGAAGACCATCCATTAACACCAGCAATAGGTTTAGGAATAATATTTAGACTTTAAATATGTCGTTTTGCTCTTGTCTAGAAAAACTGAAAGTATCTTGAAAATCTTATCAAAACACTATCAATCAGCTAATTTAACTTTTAATTCAAACTCTAAAGCACTTGTTTCAGAACGTTTAATACCATCTGCTTTTCCAGCACCTCTGCCACCACGACTTCCCTGTCCACCGCCAGTTTGCATTCCACCATCTGTTTCTGAATTTCTTCTCACCGATTCCATATCAATTTTGCCACTTTCTAACAAAACTGTTACCATTTCACCTGGATAAATATCAATTGGCATTGTTGCTAACCTATTATTTCCTATCGGAATTTTAGCTTCATAAATAAATTGTTGATTTTGGGTGCCAATTTTTATTTCATATCCATGATTACCGCTAATTGGCGATACAAATATCACTTCTTCATCTTCATTAATTAGCGAAAATTCGTTTTGATTTTGCATCATTGTTTTTACAGAAACATCAAAATCGTTTTCCTCATTTTGGGATCTGTTTTTTCCCATTAAATTACGTGGTGATGTTTTATTTCTTTGTTTTGGAAATTGCAATCCAATTTTCTGCTCACCATTTTCTGGTTCAAACCAAATTGTTAATCCCATAGAAAGTAATTTAATGGAGTTAGCTTTATCAGCTGTTGCTAAACAGATATACAAATTTTTATCATCATTTTGAAATCCGATAGCAACATTTTCTTCTTCAATAAATTTTAATTTACCGTTCCAATCATCTTGATTTCCATCAACCGCAATATGATTTTGTAATAAATTACTTTGAATTATTTCGGTTGAACTGCATCCAAAAAATCCAAAAACGAACAAAATTGCAAAGCCAAAAATTTTAATTTTCATTTAATTTTCTCATTCTATAATTGCGTTAAAATACACCGAATCACTCGCAAATGCACTAAAAACTCCTAATCCGTTTTCAATATTTGTTAACGGCTCATTCAAATTTCGCGAATCTTGGTCGCGTGATTCGTATAAATCAACATATTCTTGATTAACTCTGTAAAGGACTAACAAATGCCTTCCTAAATGAGTAATTGTTCTAAACGACAATTTGTATTCATTTGAAATTGAAGGTGCCGAAACAAAGCGTGTTGCAAATTTACCAAATTGTAAATCAATTGGTTGAGGATTTTCTTCAACATTTTGAATTACGACATAATAATAACTATTATCTAAATTATCCCAAGATAGTGTTGCTCCGTAATAATCCAAATCGGGCAAATCTTTTATTCCAGTAGTTACATTTGGAATAAGCAATGTATCTGAATCCAATTTTAAGTTTTGAGGTTTTGGTGGAACTGTTGTTTTAGCCACAATTTGTTGGTTATTATAATTTATTTCCAAAACCAACTCATCGCCTGAGTTTATTATCAAATCGTTATTTGGATAATAGTAAAACCCAGCTCGTAACTCGTCCGAAATTAGTAGATATTTATTTATTCCGTCCGAAATAAAGACTTCTGCATTAATTATTGGTGGTGCAATTGTATCGAGCGAACCAAGTGGTAAAACTTCGGTTAAAGAAATATCTTTAACTGGTTCATCTGAATAAACAAACGCTTGAACAACAACTAAATCTTTGTTAATTGAAGTAGTGATAGTTTCTTCGCATGCAAAAGTTGTAAAAACCAAAGCTATTAACGCAGCCAATTTTAATATATTCATTTTATTTTTCATAATTATTCCTTAAAAATAGACTTTAACAAAAAGAGTTGGAGTAATTCCTAACATTGTAATATCTGTAATTACAATGGGTGTTGTATCCAAATCATATTCTCGATACCAAATATTTTTATAATCATATACGTTGTAAACGGATAATCCCAAATCGCCGGAATATGATTTTAGTTTGAAAGAATATGTAGCACTAACATCGAGACGGTGATAATCGGGCAATCTGTTTGAATTTTTATCGCTAACGTGTGTGTAACCATAGCTTTCGCCATCGAGTAATGTTAAATAATATTGACTTTCGGGAGCAGTGTATGCTTTTCCGGTTGCATAAATCCAAGAAGCGGATAAATTCCAATTCCCTATTTTGTAAGAAGCAACTAAGCCAACTTCGTGTCGTCTATAGTGGCTTGCAGGAAATGCTTCGCCATTGTTAAAATCTGGGAATGTATATTCAACTTGCCCTAATGTGTAGCTTATCCAACCATTAAAATTGCCAGCTTTTTTCTGGATAAGAAATTCAACACCGCGAGAAAATCCATCACCGATAAAGAAATTTTCTTCCACTAATGATGTTGGTAAAAGTGTTTCTCTTCCTTTTATAGTTGTAATTCGTTGATTAAATTCCACAAGATTTTCCAATTGTTTATGATATCCTTCAATTGAAAAGAGATAATCGTCAGTTTCAAATTCAGTTCCTAAAATATAATGCGTTGCAAATCCCGGCTTAATATAATCATCGGCAACCATCCAAAAATCACGAGTTCCTTCCAAAACATCTTCGTTAGTAACGTGATTAATAAATTGGTAATAATTGCCCCAAGCTGTTTTTAGCTTTAGCTGGTTTGTTAAGGAATAAGTTGCCGAAAAACGTGGTTCAAAATAGATTGAATTTGTGCCTTCATAACCCGTAACTCTTCCTCCAACATCAAAAGATAAATTTTGGAATAAATCAATTTTATCCGAAATATATAATGCAAGTTGTGAAGAACCAGAATTTCTATCCAAGATTGTTAAAGTGTCATTTCTTGTCATTAAAAATCCAGTATTTACATCAGAAAACCACAATCCAAACTTTAATTTATGATTGTTGTTCATTTCCCATTCGTTATCCAATCTAACCGTAAAATCAGTAACACTATTATCCTCAACTGATTTTGAAGAAGTTCCTAAAAAACCAGAAGTTGTTTCAGCATCAGTAGTTGTTGTTCCTTTTTCAGAATTTCGAATGTTAAAATAATCCGTTGCCGAAACCAAAAAGTTAGAATAAAATCGTTCGTTCCACTGTCGCGACCATTTTATGCTTCCGCCAATATTTCCCCAATTTGTATAATCGTTTGTAAAACGTTGAGTTGTGGATGTTTCGGAAGTTCCCGTAGTTTTTGGTTCTTGCGATTCATCCAAATTATCCTCGCCATTATAAAAACTAAACGAAAGAAAATCACTATCAGTCAGTTGGTAAGAAAACTTGGCATTTAAGTCATAAAAGAAGAAAGATGGCATAACACTTTGTTCCATAACTTCACCTTTGCCATTTATTTTTACTTCGGTATCGGAGCCACCAGAGAGAAAGCCATAAATTGATTGATAAAAATCAGTTTGGATTATATCGGAATAAGATCTTCGAGCCGAAATTAAGATGCTACCTTTGTCAAAAACTGGAATTTCAGCAACTCCGTTTACGCTTAACGAACTTAATCCAATATCCATTTTAAATTTATTTATACTTCCAGTTTTTCCCGTTAAATCAACTACACTTGACATTCTGCCACCATATTGTGCCGAAAATCCACCTTTATAAAATTGCACATCTTTTATTGCATCGGCATTAAATGCACTAAAAAAGCCAAAAAAATGGTCAACGTGATAAACCGTCATTCCATCCAACATAATTAAATTTTGGTCAGGAGTTCCGCCACGCACAAACAAGCCTGATGAGCCGTCACTTACTCCACTTACGCCAGGCAATAATTGAAGTGAACGGAAAATATCTACTTCGCCTAATTTTGGCAAAATCATTAATTGTTTTGGAGAAAGAGTTACATGACTTATTCCATCTGCAACTTTCCAAATTTTATATTTTTCTGCAACAACTGTTACATCTTCGGTTACAATTGAAATCGGTTTTAATTCAATTTCGAGCTTTTCGTTTGTGGCTTTTACGTTATCGAAAATTATTTTTTTCGATTCATAGCCCATATAAGAGACTAATAAAGTTATTTCTTTAGTTGGTGCATCAATAATTACAAAAAATCCATCTTTATTTGCCGTTGCTCCAATATTGCTACCTTCAATTACAATATTTGCATAAACTAAAGTTTCAGAAGTTACAGCATCTCTAATTGTTCCGCTAATATCTCTTTTGTCGGCACTATAAATATTATTGAAAACGGTGATAAATAAAATGGAGGTTTTAATAAAAGTAGATAAAAAAGAAAAAGTGCTTCTTGGTTTTAACATATTAAATTTTTCCTTTCCTGGTTTTTTGAAGCAAATGATTAAAAAAACATGAATTTAGCATTGTCATTGTGCTATTATTATGCCATTAAATATTGGCTAAATAAGGACTATTTTTGATGTCTATAATAAAATATCGACTAAAGTGACCATTCCATTCGTCATTATAGGCGAAAGAATTTGCTGTAATATCCTTTTTTTAATATGAATTCATTTTTTGCTCTTTTATTTAAACCACAAAATAACTTTGACAAATAAAACATGGGAAGAAGTCATCGTTTAATTATTTTTTAATGTACGTTCCTTGTTTCTTATTATTTATTTATATACTTTCGCATATTAACCTAATAATTTTAGGTTAATTTTATAATATGTATTATTTATTAAATATTGGGGAGTTTTATGAAAAAAATTGAATCAATAATAAGACCACATAAATTAGAGGAGCTTCAATCTGCTTTACAAGAAGCCGGTTTTGGTGGTTTAACAGTATCAGAAGTTCGTGGATATGGACGGCAAAAAGGACACACCGAAATTTATCGTGGGTCAGAATACAGTTTGGCTTTTGTTCCAAAGATCAAAATTGAAATTGTTTGCGTTTCTGAAATGTGCGAACTCGCTGTGGGAATTATTTTAGATACTTGCAAAACTGGTGAAATCGGTGATGGGAAAATATTTATTTCTCAAATTGATGATGCAATCAGAATTAGAACTGGAGAATCAGGCAAATCAGCTCTTTAACAAATTTTACGAATTAAGATTATAAATAAACTGGAGATATTTTATGAAAGCAATAAAAAGTGCAATCGTTTTTCTAATACTTTTACCAATTTTTATGTATGCACAAGATGCACCAACTGTTGAATCAAACGCAAAAGCAATTGCCGATGTTCAAACAAATGCAAATTATGTTTGGACATTAGTCGCTGCATTTTTAGTCTTTTTTATGCAAGCTGGTTTTGCAATGGTCGAAACTGGATTAACACGTGCAAAAAATGCAATAAACATTATGATGAAAAATTTAATGGATTTTGCCTTTGGCAGTTTAGCTTATTGGTTAATCGGTTTTGGCTTAATGTTTGGAGTTACAACTACTGGTTGGATTGGAACTGATGGATTTCTATTAGAAGATTTTGCAAAAGAAGGTGATTCTTGGCTATATGCATTTTGGATGTTCCAAGTGGTTTTTGCCGCAACTTCTGCAACAATAGTTTCGGGTGCAATGGCAGAAAGGACAAAATTTGTAAGTTATTTAATTTATAGTGTTGCTATTTCAGCCTTCATTTATCCAATATTTGGAAGCTGGGCTTGGGGAAGTTTATATCATGGCAATGGCTGGTTAGAAGGGTTAGGATTTATCGATTTTGCTGGTTCTACTGTGGTGCATTCCGTTGGTGGATGGGCTGCACTTGCTGGTGCTATTGTTTTAGGCCCAAGAATTGGTAAATTCACAAAAGACGGAAAGCCAAAAGCTATTCCAGGTCATAATATTACTTTAGCTGCTTTAGGTACATTTATTCTGTGGTTTGGATGGTTCGGTTTTAACGCCGGAAGTACGACTGTAGCAAATACAGATATTGCATTAATTGCTGTTACAACAAATTTAGCCGCTGCTGCTGGAACAATTGCTGCAATGTTTACTGCTTGGTTTGCTATAGGCAAACCTGATGGAAGTATGGCATTAAACGGCGCACTTGCAGGATTGGTTGCAATTACTGCGGGATGTGCAAATGTTTCACCTCTTAGCGCAGTTATTATAGGCACACTTGCCGGTATTATTGTTGTATATAGCGTTTTATTCATCGAAAGAACTCTTAAAGTTGACGATCCAGTTGGTGCCGTTTCTGTTCATGCTGTAGGTGGTGCTTTTGGAACTATTGCAGCTGGAGTTTTTGATATAAACGGATTTTCTTGGAGTGTTGTTGGAGTTCAAGTATTAGGTGTTGTTGCTGCATTTTTATGGGTTTTTCCTCTGGCTTTCATTTTATTTAAAATAATTGAAAAAACAATTGGGTTAAGAGTTTCTAAAGAAGAAGAAATGGAAGGTCTTGATTTTACCGAACATGGCATGGAAGCATATCCAGATTTTGAAAAAGTATCTTAATTAAATATATTCACTAATAAAAAAAGGAATTAAAATGAAAAACACTAATACTATTATCGCAATTATTACATTACTTTTATTTGCTAATTTTTCAATTATTTATTCTCAAACTGAAATTAGTCTTGGTGCTGATTTAGTGAGCCGTTATATTTGGCGTGGAACAGATTTTGGCAATTCACCTAGCATTCAACCAACATTAGCAATTTCGTATTCTGGTTTTGAAATTGGAACTTGGGGTGCTTATCAACTTGGACGGGACGCAATTGTTAAGCCTGCTGATGAAATAGATTTCTTTGTTGGTTACTCTGTTGGAATTGGAAATACCACTCTAAATTTGCTTGCTACTGATTATTATTACCCAAATTCTGGTAATAAGTTTGGCAACTTCAAAAATGATGGATTAGGTTCACATATAATTGAAACAAGTGCTTCTTTATCTGGACCAGAATCACTTCCTCTTTATATTTCTGCTTCTGTTAATGTTTATAATGAAGTTGATAATTCTGCATATTTCGAAATTGGATATTCTACTTCATTGCAAAATACAACTCTTTCATTTTTTGCTGGAGCAACAACAGGTGGTGATAATTTATATTATGGAACTTCAAATTTTAATGTAATTAATGTGGGAGTAACCGCTGTAAAAGACATTAAAGTTACTGATGATTTCACATTTCCAATTTTTGGGTCATTTATTTTAAATCCTAATCAAGATATTGCTTATTTAGTAGTTGGAATTAGTATTTAATTGTTAGAATATTTTTGAGGAAATTAATTGTCAGTTTACGTTAATTCAGTAAAAGAAGTGTATTCCCAAAATTCAAATTCAGAAAATATATTTTGGATGAAAAAATATATGAAAAACCAATTTGAATTTTATGGAATTAAATCTCCTGTTAGAAAAGAGTTGAGCAAACCTTTTTTGAAAAAGGAAAACCTTCCGCAAATTGAAGAAATAAATGAAATAATTAAAGAGTTTTGGAATGAACCACAACGTGAATTGCAATATTTTGGAATGGAATTGCTCTCAAAATACTCAAAATTGCTTCCAAATGATGTTTTTCACCTATTTGAATTTATGATTACAACTAAAAGTTGGTGGGATTCTATAGATTATATTGCAGCAATTCTTGTTGGAAATCATTTTAAGCTTCATCCAGAATTAAAGGATTCAATAGGTGTTGAGTGGAATAATTCTGATAATATGTGGCTAAATAGAACGTCTATTTTATTTCAACTGAAACATAAATCATTAACAGACGAAAAAATGTTATTCCAATTTATTTTGAAACATGCTAGCTCAACTCAATTTTTCCATCGAAAAGCTATCGGTTGGGCTTTACGCGAGTATTCAAAGACAAATCCAAAATCTGTGATTAATTTTGTAATTGAAAACGAAAATAAACTTTCTGGTTTAAGTAAACGGGAAGCACTTAAAGTTATAAACAAATCCCCTATTAAATTAAACTTAATCTAATTTTTATATTCGGCGAAGATCTGTTAAATCATAAAAATCTGCATTCCTATTTCTTTTCTTAATAGGAACGCTGATAATTAATATTATTATGATTTTGCACATGTTTATTTCAATCGATAAAAATTCTTACCTATTTCATTAAAACCATCTTTTTCGTTTCCACAAAATCATTACTGATAATTCGGTAAAAATAAACACCACTTGGAAGATTTGTAGCATTAAATTCCACTTTATAGTTGCCTGGTTGCTTGGCTTCGTTTACCAAAGTTGCAACTTCATTTCCAAGAATGTCAAAGACTTTTAATACAACATTTTGTGTGGAACGAAAATATTCGTTCCCTACAGATGGAATTGAATATTCAATAGTCGTACTTGGATTAAACGGATTTGGATAATTATTTTCTAATCGGAAAGTGAATATATTTAAGTCATCCAAAACTGATGTTGGAATGCTATTTACGTCGCCTGGATTTGTAACAAGATTAAAATCACCAGGATTTGCTGCCCCTTCAATCCAAGTACCATTTGGATCCAAGAGTTCTTGTCCATTTGTAAATCCATCGCCATCTGAATCAAGAGCTGCAAATTCCGAATTCCAAAAACTTTCTGTGCCATTTGGCGAAACTTTGCTACTCACAGAAATTCCAAAAGGATTTAATTGCGAACCACCTCCGTTTGTATGGCAAGTGTTGCACGATGCTTTGCTACCATTTGGAACTTTGGTTACTCTAAATGAACGTCCCATTAATAAAATAACTGAACCAAAACATAGCAGAATAGTAATTGTATAGTATATTTTTCTCATAACTTTCTTTCATAATTAATTATTGAATTAGAATTAAAAATAAGTAATTATAATTGAAGTTAAAAGACCCAATGTCTTATTATTTAAAAACTGCACATTTTTTTAATGGGAACGCAGATAATTAAGTTTATTATTTTTTTTTAAGATTTTGGAAATACTGTAAATCTTTATTCAATCTGCGAAAATCAGTCCAATCATAAAAATCCGCGTTCCTATTCTTTTTACTCAATTTCCACCAAATTCGATTATTCTGCATCCCAATATGCACAAGAATAGAATTTACCCTAATTTCATTTCTGGATTAATAACTTTACAATTTTCCCAATATCGCTATTATCTATATAATTTCCATAAACTTTATCTTTTCCTTTAATCGCATCCAAAAATTTTGAACTTCCAGCACCTTTCGCATAAAATGGGACAAGCATATTTGTGTGATCGTGCGAATACCACTCAACTGATGGCAAATTACCTTTTCCATTGTTTATAATTGGTTTCCATAATTCTGAAATATCGCTACTTTTTGTCTTGTTTGAACCAGGTCCAAACAAATATCCAGTTTCGTGGTCGGCGGTAACTATAATTAAAGTTTCGTTCCAACTGCTATTTTCTTCAACCCAATTGCAAGTTGCAGTAATTGCATCGTTAAAATCAATTTGCTCTTCAATTGTTCGGTGTAAAAGATTATTATGAGCAACCCAATCAATTGCACCGCCTTCGCTCATCATTACAAATCCATTTGGATTATTGTCCAAAATATTAATTGTTGCAAGAGTCATTTCGGTAAGTGTTGGAATTTCTTCATTTAACGGAGCGGAAAATGGCATTCCATTATCTAAAGAATCCTTGCGTTCTACTTGAGTTGACTGCCCGCTTTTGAAAACTCCAATAACTCTTTTTGGTGTTTCACCATTCATATATTTTTGGAATAATTCTCTTTCTTGAATTAATTGCCAATTGTCATTTATTCCATCATTATCAGCATCTGAGCCAGCTTTACCTTGGTTTAGCAAGTCCCAAACTTCCCTTCCACCAACATAATTGAATATTTTTTCGTTATTATTTTCACCCGATTTATCACCATCTTTTATATCATAAGCTTCTTTATCACCAATAAATCGCTCATTTATTGATTCAATAGGAGTTCCATCGGGATTAAAAAATGGATTTCCGCCACCCATAATTACGTCAACTTTGCTATCCAAAACCATTTCTTTTGCAATTGCTTTATATTCATAACGACTTGGATTATGTGCAACAAAAGCTGCTGGAGTAGCGTTGCTAAATGGAACTGTTGAAACAACTCCAGTTGATTTATTAAAACTTTCGGCAACGTCTAAAACTGTTTGCACTTTGTTTTTTAACGTATCAACCGAAAGGCATGCTTTTTTTGTTTTAACTCCAGTGGCAATTGCGGAACCAGAAGCTGCTGAATCGGTTGGTTTTTTTCTAATAAAGTTAAAATTTGCCCATGCAGAATCGGGGTTATAAATTCCACCGCCAATCATAAATGTACTCATTCCCAATTTAACAGGAAATGATTCATAAACTTGCTTTTCCAATTCGCCATAAAGGTAGTAATTTGTAGCATTTATATGATTAAAACCCATTCCATCACCAATAAAGATTATTACGTTTTTCGGGGTTTCGTTTTGAGAATATAAATTTCCAATAAAAATGAACAACAATGCTATAATTAGCATAAATCTGATTAAGTGTAATTTCATAATTTTCTTTTAGTTTTTGCAAAAATAATTATGCAAAAATACTCAAATACCTACTAAAATATTTCACTTTTTGGATTAAAGAGAAAACAGCGATAGCTTTAATTTTTAGTTGACGAATAAGAGATATATTATCTTTATAAAGATTTGTATATTTAAAACAAAAATTTGAGATTATATGACAATTAGTGAAATTCAAAATGAAATTGTAAAAGAGTTTGAAACAGTTTCTGAATGGGATGATAAATATGCCCGTTTAATTAAATTTGGTCGCGATTTAACTCCATTTCCAGAAGAATTTAGAACCGACAAAAACAAAATTGAAGGTTGCCAATCGCAAGTTTGGTTAAATGCAACTTTTAACGATGGAAAAATATTAATTGACGCCGATAGCGATTCCACAATTGTAAAAGGTTTGGCAGCACTGCTGGTTAAAGTTTACTCAAATCAAACGCCAACCGAAATTCTTGCTTCACCTCCAAGTTTTCTAAACAAAATTGGAATTGACAGCCATCTTTCACCAACTCGCAAAAACGGACTTGGTGCAATGTTAAAGCAAATTCAACTTTACGCAGTTGCTTTTAACGCATTAAATAGAAAGTAATTATGAATTGGAGAAAATTAATTAGAGTTTTGCACAGAGATATTGGCTATGTTGCCGTTGCACTTACCATTATTTTTTCAATTTCTGGAATTGCGGTTAATCACATTGATGATTGGAATCCAAATTATATTGTTTTAACTGATTCGGTTAAAATTAAGCCAATTATTGACTCAGTTTTAACTGCAAATGAAACCAAAATTTATGTTCTTTCGCAGTTAAATATTACGGATTCTGTTAAAAGTACTTTTCGCAAAAGTCCAATTGAGATTGATATTTTTCTGGAACGCAAAACTATTTCGGCAAATATTGAAACTGGAAATGTTACTATTGAATCTGTGAAAAATAGAGAAGCCTTCAAAATGATGAATTTTCTGCATTTGAATAACCCCAAAAGAATTTGGACTTGGGTTTCTGATATTTTTGCAGCTTCGTTAATTATACTTGCACTAACTGGAATGTTTATACTAAAAGGTAAAAATGGCTTTTCGGGTCGCGGAAAGTGGTTTTTTCTACTTGGACTTTTGATTCCAGTTTTATTTTTATTTCTTTATTATTAATCATTTTGGATAAATAAATGAGAGATTTTCAAATACCTGATAAATATAGAAGTTCGGTTATTTCCGAAATAAAAACTGAACGAAAAAAGAACGACCCAAAAGGCAAAGATTATAGCCCATCAATCCTAAATTTTGGGAAAATACGATTTCACATTGCTCGTCATTTTGGATTTTGCTTTGGAGTTGAAAACGCAATTGAAATAGCATATAAAGCCATAAACGAAAATAGTGGCAAACGCATTTTTCTGCTTAGCGAAATGATTCACAATCCAACAGTAAACACCGAACTTTCGCTTTTAGGAGTTAAGTTTATTCAAAACACAAGCGGAGGCAATATTGTTGATTGGACGGAATTGAACTCGGATGATATTGTTATAATTCCAGCATTTGGAACTACAATTGAAATTGAAAACAAGCTAAATGCTATTGGAATAAATCCATATCATTACAACACAACATGCCCTTTTGTTGAAAAAGTATGGAATAAATCGGATGAATTAGGCAAAAAAGGATTTACCGTAATAATCCACGGCAAAGTAAACCACGAAGAAACACGAGCAACCTTTTCGCACAGCACAGTAAACGCACCTTCGGTAATTATTAGAGACCTAAACGAGGCAAAATTATTAGTTGATATTATTATTGGCAATATTCCACAAAATGATTTTTACACACTATTTAAAGGCAAATATTCAGCCAATTTTGATGTAAAAAAAGATTTTGAAAAAATTGGAATTGTTAACCAAACAACAATGCTTGCAAGCGAAACTGAAGAAATTTCGGCATTATTTAAAGATGCATTTGCTAGTAAATTTGGCGAGAATGAGCTTTTTAGCCATTTTGCAAATACACGCGATACGCTTTGCTATGCAACAAATAATAATCAAAATGCAACTGTTGAGTTAATGAAATCGGATGTTGATTTGGCAATTGTTGTTGGCGGCTATAATAGTTCAAATACTTCGCACATTGTTGAACTACTTGAAGAAAAATTTAAAACATACTTTATTGCTGATGAAACCAAGCTAATTTCAAACAAAATAATTTCGCACTTTAACATTAATGAACGAAGTGAAAATACAACCGAAAACTATCTTCCCGAAAAAGAAGTTATTAATATTGCAATTACCAGCGGCGCTTCTTGTCCCGATGCAACTGTTGATAAAGTAATTAAAACTATCGTCGCATTTTTTGAATAAATGAATTTTAATTGTTCGATTGTTGCATTGTTAAATTGTTTTTTCTACTTGGTAAATGGGATTGATTTTTCGTAATTCTTGAAGGTTATAGAAAAAAAATAAAGAATAGGTTTTATTATGGAATTTGACATTCAAGGTGAAAAAATAGAATTGATACAATGGTTAACAACGTTAAACGACCAATCTATAATCCAACAATTAATTGAGATTAGGAAAAGTGAGAGCAAAGATTGGTGGAAAGATATTAGTACCGCAGAAAGGAAATCAATAGAAGAAGGCATTATTGATGCTAATTCTGGTAATTTGATGCCACAAAGTGAAGCACGTAAAATTTATGAAAAGTGGTTATAAAATATTTTGGACTGACCATGCTTTAATTGAGTTAAAAGAAACATTCAATTTAATTGGTCAGAAGCAGAATGCTTTCAGACTGCCTTAACACAACATTTTTAGTAAACAGATGAATTAAACACAAAACCTAAAGAAAAAATTCCCGCAATCTGTTTTTAAATAGCATCACTACTTAAATTGCATCGCTTTTAGCTTTAAGATTGCGGGAATTTTGTGAAATATTTAGAATTTTAACAATGAAACGTCTCTGTTATTTATGAATTCACAAAGCCATCAAAATATTTTAAAGTGTTCTTTAATTTTTAAAGTATCCTTTAATAGGTTTTTAAAGTATACTTTAAAACATCTTATTTCCTCATTTTAAAAGTGCGAATTTGGCGTATTTTCAAAGGTTGGTTTCTGGCATATAATTTGGTTATAACTAAACTGATAGTTATATGTTTACTTGAATACTAACATTTTGCAGAAACTAAATTAAAAGTTTAAAATATAATTGGAAAAGAAGTAACAACTTTGGTAAACTCAAAGCAAAGTGGCAATTGTAATTAAGCTCGTAATATGATGATACTAAAATAAAGGAACGAAAATTCGTTTCTTAGAAAAAATAAAATTAAATTTATTGAAGGTAATTTGAAAATAGGTAGCTCAAATATAAATAATTTACAAAACGCAAAAATTCCACTTGACAAGAACAACAAGAAGTGTATTTTTCGACTATCGCAACTTTTGTTCTGTCCACTCTGCAAAAAAGCTAACCTATTTTTCAATTATAAAAACATTTTTGACAATTAAACTCCCTTTATGGGAAAGGAGGGTATTATGTTAAGAAACAAATATATGTGAATGAAGAATGGTTCATAAAGCAAAATTAATAGCTCGATCAAAAATTAATTATTAGGAAAATGAAATGTTTAAAATTACAGTTTTTAGCTTGTTTTTAATAATACTGTTCAATCAAAACAGCATGGCTCAAATTGACACAAATGATGTCTACCCGTTACACAAAGGAAATCTATGGGAATATACCAATTATATTGATGTCCATTATTACGAGGTAATTGTAGGTGAAGAAACTATGCCAAATGGTAGAACTTATAAAAAAAGAATGAGTGTTAATTTGGTTGATTCTGAATACGACTGGGACACATTGTATACATTTTGGCGAGTAGAAGATGAACAGATTTTTGAAAATAGGGGAAATTTTGAAAATAAAATGTATGACTTGCCTTTGCCAGTCGGGAGTGTTTGGCAAATGAATGATTCTTCTACAATGGGAAGGAAAGTTTCATTAAAGCAAATACTCTATTTCTCAATGTTCAGTGATTCTTTAACATATTTTTTTATGGAATATGTTTTGTTTGATACTTTACAGAATCCTCCAGATACTAGTCTTCTAGTGGATGTATGGGACGGATTTGTGAAAGGTGTTGGTCCAACATATAATACGTCTGGTGTGAAGTTAACAGGAGCAATTATTAATGGTAAACAATATGGATATGTTACAGTGGATGTAAAAGAAGAAAAACCAATTTTAAGCAACTATAAAATTGAAATTGATACTTACCCCAATCCATTTAATGGTAATTGTAATATCGTTTTTAACATAGAGGAATCGCAAAATATTGAGTTGAAAATATTTAATATACTCGGTGAAGAGCTCTTTTTATTATATAAAGGCGAATTACAAAAAGGAGAGAAACATTTTAACCTAAATATGCCAAATGAAATTGGCTCTGGTATCTTTTTTATCCGCTTAGAAACAGAAAAGCAAAATTATATTAAAAAAATTCTTTATCTAAAATAATGGAGTAAAAATGAAAAATTTATTATTTGTATTATTTGTATTGATGGTATTTTTGATGTCATCCGTATTTTCTCAAGAAATTATTGAAAGTATACCAGATAGTGTTCCTGAGGATGTATTATTTGTAGTACAAGCACTGCCTACTACAAAAACACCAAACGTGTTTGGGATTGTACAAGGAGGACGTGAAAAAACTGCAAGTGGAACTTTAAGAGTACTTGTAATTATTGTTCGGTTTAAGGATGATGTGTCTAATATACAACTTTAACTGGTACTTGGCCAGATTATAATGTATTACCAGAATGGGCACAAATAGTGGATAGCGAAATTCCAATAGATGGAATATATCAAAATATTAATTTAAGCAATTTCTTTAATCGAGAATCTGGTGGAGACGGAAGTGGGAATCTTGGAACCTTTCAGGTTATAGGAGACGTTTATTATATAACTACAGATGGAAATAAAAGCGAATATGTAAATGATCAAGCTGTGAATAATCATGTGATTGCTAAAATAAATAGTTTGGGAATTAATTTCAGACAGTATGACAATTGGGAATTTCTTGTGGGTGGTGAATTTTATATGCATGACTATAGACCATATAATCCTTCAACTGGTTTAGGTGGTGATGGCGAGTTAGACTATGCATTTATTTTTTGGAGAGAACTTTCAAAGGATTATACTACAGCTGGTGGTTATAAAAGTCTAAATATAACATCATTTACTACTCATGATGGAGTAATTATTAAATCAGAAAGTGGTTCTACACAGTTTAATTTATTTTCAAAAGGGGGTGAATTTGGGACAAGTACAAATAGAGCAATTACAGCTCCAGCACATGAATATACTCATTACCTTTTGGGAGGAAATAATACAACTGGGCATTGGGATGGAGAAGTAATGTATGGTAATGGTGGCCCAGCTGCCAATGTTGGCATGATATCAAGGTTTGCACTTATGACAGGGAGTGAAAACTACAGTTATTGTGCATTAGAAAAATATTTACTTGGTTGGTTAGAACCTAGAGTCGTTTCTACAAATAATTTTTATACTACATTATATGATACACATGTAAATAATGATGCGATTATGGTTCCTATAAGATACGATGCAAGTGGGAGATTGGCTGAATATTATTTTATTGAAAATTTTCAAACTATTAACTCTTATTCAGGAGCAAATCCATTTAAAACCACTAATCTTTTTAACTATACATTTAGTAATGGGGTTTTAGTTTATCACATTGAAGAAATGGCATTTGATATATACACAAAATCAAAAGTAGATATTGAGTGTTCTGATGGTTTGTGGAATTGGGGACTTTCACAAGGAACAAGCACCCCAAATGATAGAACAGACGATAAGCTTGTAAAACTAACTCCAAATAGAAATAACGGACTTGATGAAAGAGATTTTATTCCATTGACTGTTGGCTCAGTTTATTGGGATGATTATATGCCTCTAACACCAGCGTCAATAGGTGCAGCACTTTTAGGTACAAATCATGGAAGACGGTTTGATCACGATGATTGGTTGGGTGACAAAGATGATTTTTATGGTATGGAAAGTGAACGTGTATTTACAAGTTGGAGTAACCCTTCGACAGTAAAATATGATGGGACTCTCAGCAATTTTGGTTTTGAAATATCTAGTTATATTGCAAGTCAGCATAAGTACATTTTAAAGTTGGGATTTGATTCCAACGCCTTGCAAGGATTTATTCCCTCTAAACCACAAAACTTAAAAGTAATATCTGATGGTGACAATCCAGTTTTAACTTGGGAAAGAAATATTGAACCTGATGTAACTGGTTCGCAAGCATACGGTGTATTCAGAAATGGAACATTTATCGCTTTTGTAGCTCAAACGGCGGTTGGCACAAATCCAAGCTATAGTGATAATGAAATTTATTGGGAAGGATATGATTGGGGTACATGGGGCATAAATTGCACATATGAAGTTAAAGCAAAAGATGTGACCAATAAAATTTCTTTGCCTTCAGAGGCTGTTTCCCTTTCTGTTGATCCAAATAATTCTGGTTATTTGAATAAAAATAATGCTGATTCAACTAAAAATTTAATTGCTAAAAATATTGAATATTTTGAATTGAGTTCAAACTATCCAAATCCATTTAACCCAACAACACAAATAAGCTATCAACTACCAGAAAATAGCTTTGTAAATTTGGTAGTTTATAACGTAATTGGACAAAAAGTAGCAGAATTGGTAAACCAAGAGCAAACAAGTGGAAAATACACAGTTAAGTTTGATGCAAGAAATTTACCAAGTGGCGTTTATATTTACAAATTGCAAGCTGGTGAATTTAGCGATGTAAAAAAGATGTTGTTAACTAAGTAATTGAGAATTGATAATTGACAATTGATAATGCAGAATCAAGAATCAAGACAAAAGATTTAAGAAACATCAAAAACTGTAGGGGACGAATATTTTCGTCCCTTTAACAGAAAAAATTGAAAATGCAGAGACGAGAGTCCAGCATTAAGTAAAAACATTATTTTTACATTAGTAAACGGATGAATTGGAAAAAGTGGAGCTTCTAGCAAATGCTTGAAACAAGAAAAAACAAAAAGTGGAGCTTCTAGCAAATGCTCGAAGCAAGAAAAATCAAAAAGTTGAGCTTCTAGCAAATACTCGAAGCAAGAAAAATCAAAAAGTTGAGCTTCTAGCAAATACTCGAAGCAAGAAAAATCAAAAAGTTGAGCTTCTAGCAAATACTCGAATCAAGAAAAATCAAAAAGTTGAGCTTCTAGCAAATACTCGAATCAAGAAAAATCAAAAAGTTGAGCTTCTAGCAAATGCTTGAAGCAAGAAAAACCAGATATGGGATAATGATGTAATGTTTTTGTTTTACGTGTTTAATTCAAAAACAATTTATTAAATAAAAAAGGATTAGCAAAATGTCACAAATCAGCAAATTAGCATTCAATGTCAGAACAACAGAAATCAATTCGGTAGCAAGTGGGATAATAGCCGAATATGGAAAAGTAGTTTTAAGCGACGATGCACATTTAACCACCATTTTTGAACAATTAACACCCCTAAACGCAAGATTAACAGAAGCAGTGAACCGCATAAAAGCTGAAAGCAATCTTGAAGAAAAAGATGAAATTAGGGATAACAAAATTAAAGCTATTAACTATTTGGTTATGGGCTTTCTTTATCACCCAGATTTAGCAATAAGTTCAGCCGCAAAAATAATTAACGGAGTATTTGAGCATTATGGATTAAATATAATAAACGAAAGCTTTGCAACAGAATCATCTTTAATTGGGTCGCTATTGGTAGAGTTTGCAAAAGAGGATTTACAAGCATCAATTGCATTATTGCCAGGCTTAAGTGTGGTAATTGATGAGCTAAAAACCGCACAAGCAGCATTTGAAGAAGCACAACTTGCATTCCAAACCGAAAAAGCGACTGATGGAAATAAAGAAAGTGCCAGCGAAATAAAAAAAGTAGTACTTGCTTTAATAAACGAAAATCTAATAGTTTATTTGCGAGCAATGGTTTTGGTAAATAATGCTAAATACAGTGCTTTTGTTGGAACAATTGCTCAAATTATAGATGATATGAATGTTATAATTAAAAAGAGGAAGAAAACAACAGTAATTGAAAATAATGAGGTTAATTAAGCAGGGAACGAAAATATTCGTTCCCTACATGTTTTGGGAAAACAATTTAACAATTAAACAATTGAAAAGGAAGGGAAACCTAAGTTCACAATATTTTTTCCATGTTTTTGAGGAGTTTTACTTAACAGCGAGTAACCAAAATTAATAAATTCTATTTCTTTTCTACTTCAACAGCTTTCCAGCCGTAAGTTTTATATTTCCAGCTAAAATTATTGCCGTCAACTTCAAAAACGGCGTAACCTTCGGCGAAACCTTGTCTTAAACCTTGCCACCATTTTGCCGAGACTGCTCCAGCGGTTATAAAATGAACATTTTTTACAATTATTTCTTCAACAATATGCAAATGTCCTTGAAGGACTATTCTTAAATTATGATCTTTAAATAATTCCAAAACTTTGTGTGAATTTCCAACCGTTCCACCAGAAGAAAAGGCCGCATTTCCACCTTCGAGCACTTGCATGCCAGCAGAAAGAAATGGGATATGGGTGGAAATTACAATTGGAGTTTTTTTATCAACTTTTGCCAAATCAGTTTTTATCCATTCCATTTGAAGCGAATCAATATTTCCAAAATAAGTTCTGTCTTCAGTAAATCCTATTGCATCCAAAAGTATAAAATGCCAGCCTTTATGGTCAAAGGAAGAATAAGTATTTCCGTTTCCAAACCGTTTTTTGAATATTTCTTTGCCATAATTTTTATCGGCAGTGTCAACGCCGCTTTTTGTATAAAGTCCAAATACATCGTGATTTCCAATAGTGTTATAAAGAGGAGATTCAATATTTTTTGTCAAACTATCATATAAATTAAACAAAGAATCAGCTCGTGGAAATCCAACTCCAAGAGCATCCATTATCAAATCGCCACCGGTAATAACAAAATTGGGTTTTATAGAATTAATTGAATCAATTGCTTGTTTAAAACCTTCGCCGGCTTTTAACTCGGGCTGAACATGAATATCTGTCATAAACACAAAACTAAATTTATCGTTTTGAGTGTTGGGTACTGGTCGAAATGCACAATTTGTTAATACAAACGATGTAATAAGTAAAAACAGCAAACTAAAACGTTTCATATTTATTCCTTTTTTAATATAAGATAAACCTTCAAGGTTTCACGTAAAGTTAGTTAACCAAAAACATTTCAGCTTTTTTACCAGATATTTTAAGTGTTTTTTCATTTCCAAAATTATGTTTTTCTGAAGTATATAGATTTGTAAGCTCATCTCTTCCGCCAATAATTTTGGAATAAGCACTTAAATCAACCGAAGAATCATCGTCACTTGTATTTACAATATTTAGGATTAGTTCATCATTAAGCTGTTTGAAATAAACATAAATTCCATTTTCTGGTGGAAAGTGTACCAATTTTCCTTTCGATAGTGCTGGATGCTCTTTTCTCAGTTTTAATATCTGTTGGAAAAAATTGAATATTTCATTTTCTTCATCTGTTCTTCCAGTTTTGGTAAAAGCATCTCTTTCGTCGTCAGGGAATCCACCAATAAAATTTTTCCTCAAAGTTCCATGATCTTCATTTTCCTTAATTCCAATTTCAGTTCCATAAAAAACTTGTGGAATTCCGCGAGTGGTAAACAAAAGATGAAATGCTATTTTGAACTTTTCAATATCGGAATTGGCATAAAGCATTGCTCGACCGACATCGTGATTATCAATAAAAGTAACCAATTGCTCAACATTTGGGTAAAGATAATCGGAAGCAAGCGTTGTATAAAACTTATAAATGGATTCATTTCCCGTTAAATAATTAACAAGTATATCACGCATTCCAAAGTCGGTTAAAGCTGGCAGATTTGAGTCAAAATTCCGTAACTTATTTCCCTTTTGATAACCAGAAAGAAACGCTGGATCGCCAGTCCAAACTTCGCCAACAATGTTTAGAGTTGGATATTCTGTTAAAATGGCATCTGCCCAACGCGACATAAACTTTTGGTCGCAATATGGATAAGTATCTTCGCGAATTCCATCAATTCCAGTAGATTCAACCCACCAAATAGTATTTTGGATTATATAATTTGCCAAAAATTTGTTTTTGTGATTTAAGTCTGGCATATAATCTACAAACCAGCCTTCTTGAACGTGTTTAATTGTTGATGAATCGGCGTGCGGATCAGAAAAAACCATTTTATGATGATTTGCACGATAGTGTTTTTCCACTGTTCCATTAAGCCAATCGTGTGTTGGCAAATTTTTAATCCAAGGATGATCTATTGCAATGTGGTTTGCAACGTGATCCATTATTACTTTAAATCCTTTATTTTGGGCTGTTTTTACAAAGTTTTTGTACAATTCAAAAGTCCCAAGACGAGGGTCAACAGTATAAAAATCGGTCGCAGAATATCCGTGATAGCTTCTAAACGTGTTATTTTCAACAACTGGAGTTAACCAAATAGCAGTAAATCCTAAATCTTTAATGTAATCAAGTTTGCTAATTACACCCGCAATATCGCCACCATGTCGCGATTGTGGAAAATCATTTTGCAAATTATCAGCATAACCATCAACAAAGTCATTTGTCAAATCGCCATTTGCAAATCTATCGGGCATAATTAAATAAATTGCGTCCTCTTGATTAAATCCCTTGTAAATATCTTTGGAAACATTTCTTTTATTTATTGGAAAAATTTTTTTTACGCTATTTTCTTTATTGCTAAACTGAATTTCATAATTACCCTCGGTAGTTTCACTTAAATCAAGTTCAACGAATAAATAATTATCACTTTTAACATTAGTCAGATTAGTAATTTTCAAATCACCACTATTAACGTTTACGGCAGAAAGTCCTTTGCCATAAACCATTAGCTCAATTTTATTGTTTTTCATTCCTTCCCACCAATTTGGTGGTTCAATTTTGCTAATTTCAATTTCTTGAGCAATAATTGCTACATTAAATAAAAACAGAATATAAAGAAGACACTTTTTAATCATAACACACTTTAATTATTTTTTGATAAACATTAGCAAAATTACAAATAATATTTGAAAGCTACCTTTTGATGATTATAAAATTTTCACTAAAATTGCTTTTTAATTATGAATTTTAGAATTTCGGTTTGCTAATTTCATACCCGTTTATAAAAAATATTATTGCAGAGTCAGTGATTCAGTATATAGTGTATCACTTAAATCAATGTACTTACCATTAATGCTATTCATAAAAAATTTATTCCCCTCACTTTTTACAATACCTACTTTTTCTCCAAACCAAATATATGCATCATATTCTTTTATTTTTGGAGTAAAAAAATCCTCATTTTCAAAAAGTGTGATAATAATATGATATTTAATTTTCATGCATTCTATAGGGGAATTATATCCAGAGACTTGAATAGATTCGTTCGAAACATAACTAGCGTCAAATCTTACAATGTTTATGCTAAACGTTCCTATCACTACATCCAATGAAAAAGTTTGCCAACTTTCGCCTAATTGAATAGGAAATTTTAGTAAATTCAATTCTGGAACAAAATTTAACACCAATGTTTCACTTAATGAATCTGGAATGAGTTTATATGAGTCTGTTGTATCGACAAATAGTTTTAAATAATTTTCATCAAATCTGTGCATCACATTAAAATATTCATGAGAATTATTAAAATTTAGTTTATTTGTAAAAGCAAAATATTCTTTTGAATTTATTAGTCGCTTATCAAGATATTTTATAATACTTGTTCCTTCTTCTATTATTGAATCATTTGAATTATAAATCTTAACAGAATAGTTCCTTTCGTATTGTTCTGTATAGTTGAAATATAATTTTATTTTTGAATCATCATCCAATTCATGTTCTATAGAATTTTCTGAACAAGAGACAAAAATCGAGAATACGAGTAAAATTAAAAACAAATTTTTCATCATTCTAATCTCGCAAATTTGGGATTGTCAAGATAATTGTTGTACCAATATTCTTTTGACTATAAACTTTTATAGAAGCATTTATTAAGTCACAATAGCTTTTTATTAGAGTCATTCCTAAGCCATTTCCGTCAAATTTTCTTTTATATCCGGTTTCTTCTTGTGAAAATGGTGTAAAAATTGAATCTACGTACTTTTGGTCCATTCCAACACCAGTATCGATTACTTTTATCTCAATACAATTATCGTCTTTTTGTGTAATAGTAACTTCAACTTTTCCCTCATTTGTAAATTTAATTGCATTATCAACGAGATGGGTTAGTATCTGCGTAATTGCATATATATCAGAATAAATTGGTTTAATTATATTTTCAGTAGGAAAAATAAAATTAATGTTTTTTAAATTAGCTTGTGGCTTAAGATCTAAGTATAATTTATTTAGAACACTTTCAATAATGTTAATTTCTTTTATAATAACTTGATAAGTATTTGACTTAATTTCTGACATATTTATCAGCATTTCAATTGTTCGCACAAGACGCATTCCACCGACGTTTATTGAATTAAATATTTGTTCAAGTTCAGCATCTATTTCGTCATCGAACTCAAATCTGAGCAAAGAAACATAATTCATTATTATACTAACCGGTGTTCTTATTTCGTGTGAAATACCTACAAGAAAATCATCCTTTATTCGTGATGCTTTCTCTGCATTTTCCTTAGCTTCTATAAGTTTTTCTTCATAATTAACCCTTGCAGTAATATCATCAATAAGTCCTTCAACTAAAAATATGCTACCCTTTTTATCTTTAATTAAGTTCATATTAATCTTTAAAAATGTATTATTTCCACTATCATTAATAATCTCGACCTCAAAGACATCATTTTTCCCGTCCTTTTCTAAAAGTTTTATCTGTTCAAAAAATTCTTCATTAGTCTTTTTGAAATATTCAAAAATATATTTTTTCTTTAATAAACCCTCCTCTTTAATTTTCATTATTTTATGGAAAGCTGGATTAACTTCCTCTATGAGCCCATCTGGGTTAGCAATAAATACCCCAACATTTGTATTTTGAAATAATCCCTTAAATTTTCGCTCGCTATAAATCAATTTTTTTTCCAAATCATGTTTATAAAGAGCTATTTCCATAGTAATTTTTAAGCTATTAATATCGATTGGTTTTAATATATAACCAAATGGAGAAATTACTTTTGCCTTGCTTAATGTATCTTCATCGGAATATGCTGTCATAAAAATAATTGGAATATCCATTTCACCATAAATTACTTTAGCTGCATCAATACCTGTTTCATTGCCTTTTAGCATAATATCCATCAAAACTAAATCAGGTGTGTTTTCTTTAGCCAATTTAACTGCTTTTTCTTTAGTATCCGCTATTCCAATAACCAAGTAACCAAGTGATTTAACTCTATCCTCAATTTCCATTGAAATAATAATTTCATCTTCAACAATCAGTATTTTCTTTGGAATGCTCATAACTCTTCCTTTTTTTCATTAAATGAGACAGTAATTTCCAAACCATTTTCTGATTTATATTCAAATTTACCATCTAATTGCATTGTTAAATTCTGTGCAAGTTTTAATCCTAATGAATTTGTCTCTTCAATTTTAAAGTTTTCTGGAAAACCTTTCCCGTTATCCTTAATTTTAAAGCAAATTTGTGAATCATCTTTTAAAAATAAGCTAATTCTTACCGTCGGTTTTTCTTTATTTTCATAGTTAACAAAAGCATATTTATATACATTTGACAACAATTCGTTAATAATTAGACCACATGGAATTGCACTGTTTATTGACAATTGTATTTTTTCTAAATCGTATAAAATGTCAATATTTCTATGTCCGTAAGAATTTATAGTATACTTAGTTAAATCTTTTATATAATCACTAAATTCAATTGAAGATAAATTGTCTGATCTATATAATTTTTCATGAACTAATGCCATAGATTTTACTCTACTTTGGCTATCCAAAAGCACAGAAATAATATCCTTATTTGTTGTTTTTGATACTTGTAGATAAAGCAAGCTCGAAATAATTTGTAAGTTGTTTTTTACGCGATGATGAATTTCCTGTAATAATGTAGTTTTCTCATCGAGTGCATTTTTAATTACCTTTTCAGCATTTGCTCTTAACTCAACTTCTTTTGTAAGCTCGTCATTAAGTTGTTGAAGTTCACTTGTTCTCTGTTTTACTTTAGATTCTAATATAGAGTGTGAATTGAAAATTTCAGTTGTCATTTTGTTAAAAGTATTTCCCAAAATTTCCAACTCATCATTTGAATTTATTTCACATTTAACATTGTAGTTCCCTTCTGATACTTCGTATGCCATTTTTGTTAAAGTATTGATTGGTCGAACTAAACGATAGCTAAAAATAAATGCATAAACCAGAGAAATAACTGCTGATAAAAGTCCCATCCATGTTGCAAAATTGATTAAAATCGATTCGTTCGAATTATATTCATCTATTTTTAATCCAACTTTTGCATAACCCCACACTACTGTATACATTTCAACTTCAGTAGTAAACTGGAAAACTTCATTCCCAGAAAAATCACTTGTAATAAATTCAGTTAGTTCTGCACTTATATTCTGTTTTTTTTGCTCAACTTTTATTGTGTCAATTCGCCAATAATCCTTCGCAATTGTTATAGAGAGTCCATTTAGGCTTGTAATGTTTAAATACTCTGCATTTTCGTTTTGGTTCATATAAGTCAGAGAAAAGTCTAAAAAATCAGTAAAATCATCAACTATTAAGGCTGATTTTAGAGACGGAGACACTGCTCGAACAATACTTTGTGCTTCGTTTGACAATTTTTTTTTGAAAACCGAATTGGTATATGAAACAAAAACAATGGTAAAGACTAATAAAAACGACATAATACCAAGCCAAATAAAAATAGAGATTTTCCATGATATTTTTTGTCTACTGAATATATTATTTTTTAAGAGCATTATATTCTTTGTCCAATTTAATAATAGGTAAAAAATAAGATTCATCGTATTTAATTAATTCACGAGCTTTCACAACTTTTAATAGTTCTTTGATACTTTTCAATTGATTTAATTTAGATATGTAAAAATCTTTATTGTCCATTTCAATTGCATTTGTATTTTTATTAATAGTATATATTTCTGTGTAAAATGAAGGACTGGAACCTATTATATCTAATTTATCTCTCATTTGAGGATTAAGTTCCATCATACTTTCAAATTCTGATCTTGTTACAATACATAAATCTGCTTTATTAAAAAACACTTGAAAAAGTCTTTTCGATGGCTTCTCGACTTTTAAAAACTTCTTTATTATACCTGCAGGTTTTTTAATGCCAGCTTTTGTTAATTCCACAAAAAGCCATTTTTCGACAATCTCACTTACTCTTGAACCCATAGATAATAGAGTTTTATTCTCTATATCTTTAATTGATTTTATATTAGTATTCTTGTTTGTTACTAAATACAACATTTCTGAGGTACCTTCAGTTTTTCCTAATAGACAAAATGGAATTATGGGGAGTTTTTCTCTAAGTTTAATGTAATCAAGAGCGAAAAGAAAAATTATATCAACTTTGTTTCCTTTAATTCTACTTTCTATTTCCGCCAAAGACGAAATAACTTCTACTTCAACGGTTTTATATTTAAATAGTCCAGAAATAGATTCCTTTACCCATAAATCAAGTGCGACATTCACTTCCGTTTTGTTCAAATTTCCGATTAAATCATTAGAAATAACAATTTTAACGGCTTTCTCTTCTTGAGATAGAAGGGTCAAATGATTCGTAAAGAATAAAATTAAAAACAAGTAAATAATTGTAGATTTTTTACATCCCTTCATTTATTTCACCTAATAATTTTTTTAATTCTATTTTCGCCAATTCATAATTATACTTTGCTGTATAGTATTGAGATTTAATCAGTGATTCATAAATTGTGGATTCAATTAAATCTGGAAGTTCAACCATATCATTAATATATGCTTTCTCTATTATTTCTTTGTTTTCTTTTGCTTCTGCCATCATAAAGTATAGTTTGTTAGTTTTCAATTCAAGACTTTTAACTTCAATGTGAGCTTTTTGTGACAAAGCTATCAAACCTTTTTCAAATTCATTAATCTTTTCATTTAGTTGTAAATATTTATACTTTGCTTCGTTAATTTTCGCTTCTGTTCTAAAACCGTTAAAAATTGATAATTCTAAACCTACACCTATTAACCATTGATTTTTATTTTCTTTGGTCGACATTCCATAATTGTAATTATTAAATAACCGATTATAACTTCCAAATAATCCAATTTTAGGAAAATATTCACTTCTAGCTTCTTCAATTTTGCTCTCAAATGCAGCAAGTGACGAATTAGCAATTTCCCATAAGGGATTTTTCTTTTTTACCGAAATGTAGATTTCTTTATAATTATTGAATTTATATACATACTCATCACTAGGATTTTGAATTTCAAAATCTAAATCATATTCAACTCCCATCGAATTTAATAAAGCTACTTTTGCCAAAACTAATTTAGATTCCATATCAATAATAAAGGTTTCCAAATAATCAACCAGCATTTTATTTCTCAAATAGTCGTTTCGTGATACAGTATTGTCACCTTGTTGATATAATTCTTTTGCTAATTTTAGCGTCGTTGTTAAAAGATTTTTGGAATCATTTACGGTTTCCAGCAAATTATTAAGTAAATAAATGGTGTGAAACCTCGTTTTAACTTCTGCAACAATATCAACTTTTTCTTTAATAATTTGAAATTTCGAGATGTTAACTGCTTCATTTATCTGCTTTTCCAAAGCTGAAATATACCCACCTGACCAAATCGGATATTTGAAATCAATTACCGCTAAACCAGTGTGTTTATCCAAGGCTTTTACATTTTGAGCAGGAATATTAATTGGGTCAGATTGAATAATTAATCCCCCTATTTCAATTGGTGGGACAATTATTTGTGATTCAGGAGAAACAAAATTAGGACTTTCATCCAACGCAATTCCAGATAATTTCAAATTAAATTCGGGATAATCAACTGAATTAATCTGATTTTTCTGCTCATTTGCAATTTTTAGTCCAAAAGAAACCTCTTTAATTCTTGGATGGTTTTTTATGGCAATTGAAATACAACTATCAAGGGATAGTATTTGCGCATTCGCATTCTGGGCATTCAGATTTACAAAATAACTCACATAAAGTATTACAAAAAATAATCTCATATTTTCACCTAATATCCATTATAAGATTAGCTTTTGCTATAAGGGTATTTAAGAATAATAAAAAACATGCATTTATTTTAAATTTAGACAAAAAGTAATAACATTTCTACAAGTTGACTATCGAACATTTTATTTTTTTTTATAGTAATTATTTCTAAATTATTTTCAATAATTGGAAGATTGTGTTTATTAATTAAATATTGCTTACATAGGAAAAACTGAAATAAAGTTTATGGTTAAATTTCGGGGTAATAAATCTCATTTATATTGGCAAATACTGTAATGATAGTTTTAGCTGTTTCCATTAATCAATGAAGCCTAATTAATAAGGCTTCACTGATATTAATATTTAAGCACATTTATTCATCATTTTAATAAAATCATCTTTTTTACTTCTGTAAACTTATTATATGAACCTTCAATTGAAGTTGCTTCCAATCGATATAAATAAACTCCACTTGCAAATAAAGAAGCATTGAATGGAATTGAATAACTACCTGGATTAATAACCTCATTTAATAATGTGGCAACTTCCCTTCCAAGAATGTCATAAATTCTAATTTTAACATGGCTTGGAGCAGCAATTTGATAATTAATAATCGTAGTTGGATTAAATGGATTTGGGTAGTTTTGACTCAGTTTAAAATGGGAAGGTACAATTCCATCAGTTGAAATGGAAGTGACTTTTTCCGTAGTCAGTTTTAATGACCACGATTCCAATGAACCTGAATCTGTAACCGACTCATCAAAAACTTGCAATATCCATTCACCATCTGGATTAGTTTGAAGAAATGTTTCGAATGAAGAATACGGTTTATACTCGCCTGAAAAAGGTGGTCGTTCAACATCAAGGTCATTTTGTGAATCATCATTAAAAGTAACATTAATAATGTTATCAGCATTAAATCCAGAATGATGAAATATTGTTTTTGTTATTCCTAAATGTGTAATTGCTATACTCAAATTTCCTATTGAAGGATGCAAAATTTTGTCAAGTATAACGTTTATGCTTTTCACAATATTATCTGAGCTTCCAGTTGAAACGATAATAGTATCTGGAATCATAAGATTGCTTTTTATTAATTTTTTTGGTGTTGATGTTAGATAAAGCCATTGATTGTTAGATTGAGTAGTGTCAGTTGGAATTGGGTTTTCGAACACAATTTGTCCAGCCTCAGACCACTTAAGTTTTTTATCATCACCGAACATTTTTTGCTCAAAACTGCTGTGAGAATAACCAAAAAAGTAATCCGAAGAATTTTGATGTGAAAAATTTCCGTCATCAGATATCTCAAAGTCCAATCCCGAACTATTGATAAATGACCTGCCCTCAATATAATCAGCATAAGGAATACTCAGAGAATAATCATTCCAAGATATTCCTCCATTAATTGTGCTAAACATTTTATCACCATATTGTAATCGGGCTTTAAGAATAACTTCATCTTTATTAATTGGGTAAAAATTGTAGTCATGCAATGGGTCGGTTGTTGTGTCAACATAAGTAGTCTGCCAAACAGGTAAATTAAGATCATGCTTCATTAATGAAAAAGTTTTTGCACTGATATCATAGTTGGCTTTCCAGACTGTACTTAAATCAGCAAACTTATAGTTGCTAACAACATTTGGCTGAATGTAGTCAATTAAACTCCAGTTCACCCCAAAATCATTTGAAAAGAGAACGTTCATTGCATCAATACCATTTCTGCCGGAATTTACAATCACATCTTTACCATTTAATGTTGCAAATTGAGGTGCGGCAATAAAGCCTTCTGCCGGAGTACGATCTGTCCATGTTAAACCGGCATCATCAGAGAAAAAGATTTTATTTGTAGAATCAATTGTTTTGCTTCCCCAAACTGTATTGCCATTTACATGAAAAGTTGGGGACCAAGATCCGCTTGAATCAATTACTGTCCAATTATTTCCGCCATCAACAGACCTGTGAAGTTTATTTGGTGAGACATAAATGAATGTTTGTGGATTAATCATTGTTATGGAATTAAACAAAACTTGAGGATTTTCTAAAACCCTTGTTCTGTTGTTAAAATTTAAGATTGTTCCATTATCTCCAACGACTATGACAAATGAACCTGATTGAAAAACATCATTTAAATTATATTGAGAAACCGTTTTATATCTTGGTGTTTTTTCTTGTTCAATAAATCCAATAGTACCATTTTCACCACAGACGACTATTAAATCAGCATTTGGTTCATCTGAAACAGAATTTAATGGGTACGGAGGAAAATCAATTGATTGATTTATAGCCATATTCTGGTCTAATGTTGCAAGAGTGGTTCCGTATAAATATAATTTTCCATCTAATAGATTATTTGCAGAGCGTATTTCTTGTCCTAAAATACCTCCGGCACTAATTTGGTACCACCCGCCCAATGTTTGTGATGCATAAATACTTCCCAAATCTCCAACAGCAAAAAATGTATTTTGAAAATATTTAACATCTCTGAAAGTGGCTGCTGTAGCTGAAGGAATACTTTCCCAAGTTAAACCTGAATCCGTCGAATATTTCCCAAGTCCTTCAGAACCAACCGCTACTAATGTTCCCTTTTTGTCCGAAGTTATTGCATATAAAGTCAGCAATCCAGTTTCTGAAACTTTAGTCCACGTATTTCCAAAATCGCCAGTTCGAAGGATGCTTCCAGCACCGACAATAAACCCAAGTGAATCGCTAAAAAATTTAATTTCTTTGAAATCATCCATAACTGGAGATGAAATTAAAGTCCATTCTTGTCCCGAATTTGTTGTTTTTAGAATAGTTCCGGCATCGCCCACAATCCATCCTTCGCTTCCTCCTTTAAACCAGACGCTTTTCAAATTAGCGGTTGTTCCTGAAGTTTGTACAGCCCAACCTTTTTCTGGTTCGGGATCTGGAGGTGGAGGTGGATTTGGAACAACATTAATTTTACTTATCCAGTTAATACGGCTATAATCTGCTGGATTTTCACTAAATCCAACTACCGTGTAAGTTCCGTTTCCTTGGAAAAGGTATGTTGGAATATCAAAATAATTTTCATTTGATGAATAAATGGCAGAACCAGTTTGATTGCCTGTAGGGGAAAATTCAATAAATAAATATTTTGAGTTTAGCGAGTTCCATGCGAGTTGTGTAATTCCCGAAGCCGAAACAAATCCAGCTTCATCAACATGTAGTTGTTTTATTGAGCTTGCACTATTACCTGGATAACTAAATTGTGCAAACTCCGAACTATCAGTTTCATTAAAATGGTAAATGTATCCAATCGTTGAAGTAAATGTACCTCCATTATAAGCCACAAAAACTCCACCATTATTATCTGCAGCAATTACTACTGGATCTCCATTTCCTTTAACACCGTGTTCCCAAATAGTTGAACCATTTGAACTATATTTATGAATACCGCCATAGAATGGAAAACCACCAGCATTTTGGAATTCGACATAAATATTACCTTCATTGTCAACCGTTAAATCATTGCATGGAGCGCCATAAGGCTGTTTTGAAATAGATCTATCCCATTGTGGTAAATTTTCGCCATTACCAGGAGCATATTTCACTGTTCTCGTTTCGTATAAATCCAGATAACTCCAACGGTAACCCATTGAAATAATAATATTATTGAATGGGTCTATCACCATCTTTCGAAAATCGATATCGGGATAAAAAGTTGCCGTAGTAATAAACCCCGCAAAAATGGATTTATCAAACCACAAAAGTTCGCCGTTGGATGAATAACTTGTTACTAATAGATGAGGGACTTCATTACCATTATTATCATGAATATTTAAAATTGATACAACACAAATATTGCCGTTTTCATCACTCGCAATGGCTTTAACTTCGGCACTATATTCATCCTCGGGAACATCTGGTGGTAACAAATATCTCTGTGCCCAAAGACTATCACCATTTGACGAATATTTAATCAATAATTGTTTTTCATTTGCATCTTCTACCGCAGCATAAATATTTCCACTTTTATCTGTAGTTAATTTGTACTGGTATCCAAAAAGATTTCCGTAAGTCGTGATTGCCTTTTGATAAATTTGGGTACCAACATTAGAATATTTATTTAATGAGACACTCCATTTGGAATCTTTAGTATTAAGTGTAGCCGTAATAATATTACCAGAATAATCTCTTGTTGCATCTTGAAGAAGCCCAAAGTTGTCGGTTGTAGTCCATAATAAATTTGGCTGAGCTTCTATTACTAGCATTGGAGCTAAAAGAAATATTATAAAAAGTAAACGTTTTGCCATTATTGAATACTCCCAATTAATTCATAAAAGATGACAAGTAATCTTATTAAATATTTTTAATAAAAGCCAACATGTCCTATTTATAAAATTTAGGAGAAAATGCAACAAATATATTTTCATGGAAAATAGTTCGGATTATTAAAAGGTATTATATTTTTGGGGAAATTTCTCTTTAAAAACAAAAAGCCCGATTTCATTACAAAATCGAGCTTTTTTTGAGCTGGTGAGAGGATTTGAACCCCCGACCAGCTGATTACAAATCAGCTGCTCTACCAACTGAGCTACACCAGCATTTTTTAAGAGTCCAAATATAGAGACTTTGTTAATTTTCTGCAACAAAAAAATGTAATTTTTAGAAAAAATTATAAATGTGCGTTCAAAAATGGTAATATTTTGAATATTCCAGAATTATTATTTGCAATGTTAATAAGTCCTATTTGGAATCCATTTAGATTTTCGGCAAAGTTAACAATTCCAATAGCCAAACCAGATTGATTATTATATATTTTGTTATACCCTGCTAAAGTAAAACCAGTCATATTGTCAAATTCTGTCCAAGCCAATGTAAAATTCATTCCAGTTAAGTTTTTAGCATCAGTTTTATAGCCAGAAATAGCAATTCCAGAAACAGAATTGGCAACATTAATTTGTCCTAAAGTAACACTTAATCCAAAAAGACTGTTATCACCGCTCACAATTGAAAGTCCACCAAAATTTAATCCTTTTATGCTATTTTCTGAAACAAGCGCCAAACCGCTAATGTTAATTCCAGTAATTCCTGCGCTTGAAACCACAGCTAAACCGCCAAAATTGAATCCAACAATAGAACCTTCGGAAACTAAAGCTAAAGAGGCAAAATTAATGCCAGTTATATTTCCTCCAGCAACAGAAGCGAGACCACCGAAGTTAATTCCTGTAATATTTGCCTCAGAAACCAAAGCAAAACCACCTATATTTAATCCCGAAATATTGTTATTTGCTACTAAGGCAAGACCTCCAAAATTAAGTCCCGAAATACTATTTCCAGAAACGAGAGCAAGTCCGCCTAAGTTAATTCCAAGCATTTCATTTTCGGAAACAAGAGCAAGTCCGCCAATATTTATTCCACGAATATAACCATCCGAAACGGCGGAAAATAAACCAAAGTTAATTCCATTCATTTCCTCTTCCGCTACTACGGCAGCCAGACCAATATTTATTCCGTTTAAGCGAGTAGCAACAGGAGCAATTCCAAACGAAATACCATTAACTTCGGAATTTACGACTGATTGTGGCTCCCACATTGTGAAATTAAGTCCATTAATAGTTCCAACATTACAATCGCGATAGTTAAATCGTAAGCCATTAAAATTTTGCGAATTTCCAAAACTAATTCCAGAATTGGATGTTGGAATATCCAAACTCCAATTTGAACAATCAAAATTTGTTGTGTCTAGTGTATCTTCATTTTGAGCAAAAATTGAAGCGGTTACTAAAAGAAAAGCTAAGATAAAATTTCTCAATATAAACTCCTAAAATTCCTATAATTTTTAGCTTTAGACTTAGAAATTGTAGAAATGTTACAATAATTACAAAAATGGTCTCAAAAAGAGACCATTTTTTATTTTATAATATGTATTTACTTAAGTCACGATTTTTAACAATTGCATCCAGTTTAGTATTTACTAATTTACCGTCAATAACAATAGATTTTGCATACATTTTGTCGGGTAAATCGAATAAAATATCTTCTAATAGCGTTGTCAAAATTGTGTGTAATCGGCGAGCTCCAATATTTTCGACTTCTTCATTAACATAAGCTGCGGTTCTTGCAACTTCCGAAATAGCTTCTGGTGAAAACTCAACATCAACTCCCTCAGTTTTAAGAAGAGCCGCATATTGTTTTAAAAGAGCATTTTCTGGAATTGTTAAAATTTTGACAAAATCTTCTTCGGTTAAACTTTTTAGTTCAACTCTAATTGGAAATCTACCTTGCAATTCAGGAATTAAATCGGAAGGTTTTGCAACATGAAAAGCACCAGAAGCAATAAATAAAATATGGTCTGTTTTTACTTGTCCATATTTAGTGTTAACTGTTGAGCCTTCAACAATTGGAAGCAAATCACGTTGAACACCTTCGCGAGAAACATCTGGACCACGTGATTCGGTTGAAGCAGCAACTTTATCAATTTCATCAATAAAAACCATTCCAGTTTCTTGAACTCGTTTAATAGCTTCACTTTGCACGGCGTCCATATCAATTAGTTTTTGAGCTTCTTCTTGAGATAAAAGTTTGCGAGCATTTTCAATTGTAGTTTTTCGCTTTTTCTTTTTCTTTGGCATCATGCTACTAACAATTTCTTGAATGTTCATTCCCATATCGTCCATACCCATTGGACCCATAACTTGAACTCCGATTGAAGGTGCATTTATGTCAAATTCAATCATTTTATCATCCATGCTACCACTTCTTAGTTTTTCGCGCATCCATTCGCGAGTTTTTTCGTTTTGAAGTGATTCGTTGTTTATTTCTTCTCCATTTTCATCAACTTGTGTTTCCGTATTTTGTGCAGAAACCTTTTTTACTGGTGGAATTAAAATATCAAGAATACGTTCTTCTGCAAGAATATCGGCTTTTTCTTGAACTTGTTCTTTTTTTTCTGTGCTTACCATATTTACGGCAATATCGGTTAAATCTCTAATCATCGATTCAACATCACGACCAACATAGCCAACTTCAGTAAATTTTGATGCTTCAACTTTAATAAAAGGAGCATTTGAAAGCTTTGCCAATCTTCTTGCAATTTCTGTTTTTCCAACTCCAGTTGGTCCAATTAAAATTATGTTATTGGGCATAATTTCGTCGCGTAAATTTTCGTCAACATTTTGACGGCGCCATCTGTTTCTAAGAGCAATTGCAACTGCACGTTTTGCCTCGTTTTGTCCAATAATATATTTATCAAGTTCGGCAACAGTTTGAGATGGAGTTAAATTACCATTTAAGTATTTCATTATACAACCTTGTGTTTCAAAGAATTTTGGATATTTTTTCAGTTTATCCAAATTTCATTATTCATAAATTTATTTGTCAATTTCTTCAACAGTGATGTTATTATTTGTATAAATACAAATTTCACCAGCAGTTTTAAGTGCTTCGGAAGCAATTTCTTTTGCCGATAGACTGCTATGTTTAACAAGCATTTTTGCTGCTGCAAGAGCATACATTCCACCAGAACCAATTGCTACAATTCCATCATCTGGTTCAATTACGTCACCAGTTCCAGAAACAATAAAGGAATTTTCTGCTGAAACAACTGCTAACATAGCTTCCAACTTACGTAGATATTTATCAGTTCGCCAATCTTTTGCAAGTTCAACAACCGAGCGATTAACATTGCCTCTATATTGTTCCAATTTTTCTTCAAATCTTCCAAGTAATGTAAAAGCATCGGCGGCAGAACCCGCAAATCCGCAAAGAACTTTTCCATTATAAAGTTTTCTAATTTTCATTGAGTTACGCTTAACAACTGTATTTCCTAAAGTAACCTGTCCATCGCCACCAATTACTGCTTGTCCGTTGTGAATAAGCCCAAGTATTGTTGTTGACCTAATTTTTCGTTTCATTTTTTCTCCAATTCTTAATTGCAAAACTAAGCAATTTATAAAATCTATTTTATGGTAAATCTTGTTTGCTTTTTTGCCATTGTTCAACCCATTCAATAAAAGTAGGAGTTAAAGGCACGGCAAGCAACCTTCCACCAAAACCCATATATCGGTAAACCAGCATATTATAATTAGTTACGGGCAAATTAAATAGCAATTTTTCATTAACGGTTACGCCATATTTGTTGGCAAGCTTTACTGTGTTATCAATCATTTTGTTGCTAAGTTTTTGTCCTTTTAACTCTTTTTTTATTTCGGCTTTAATTTCATCAAATTCTTTTGGAAGACTTATAACTTCCTCTTTTTTATCAATTAGCTTAAAAATCACGTATTTATTTTCAATTTCTAATGGACCATAAACCTCTCCAACAGCTAAATCTTTTGCAATTTGCCCAATTTCACCTTTTGAACTTGTTGTAACAAGTCCGCTTTCATTTTGCAAATAAGAAGCAGCAATTTCTTTAAAATCAGCTCCGTTATCCAATTGATCAAATATTTTTACAATGTCATCCAAATTGTTGAAAGCTATTTCAATAACATTTATTAGCGTCTGTGAAGCTCCAATTGATTTAGATTTTGCATAATGTTCCTCTATTTCTTTATCCGATACTTTTGACGAATCGAAAAGCGTTTGTTTATAAAGAGTTGCGAGATAATTATCACGCCACATTTTTATGTCTTCTTTTACTTCTGGAAGATTTTCCAAACCTTCTTTTTCAGCTTCTTTTGTCAAAAATACTTGTTCAATAAATAGTTTTACACGACTATTTAATTGGGCACGAATTTTATTTGGGTCAGTAAAACTTGTGTAAAAACCTTGATACGTGAATGAATATATAAATTGTTTAAGTGAAATTGTTTCATTTTTTAGGAAAATAAACGGCATTGCAAGTGAATCATTTCCAAATTCGTTTTTAATATCCATAAAATCTTGAGAGTCTAAATGGATTGCTTCGCCTGGTTTTACTTTTTCTGATTCACTACGTTGTAATACTTTGGCAATCAACTTGTTCGATAAACTCCAAAACATTTCACCATCCGTTTTGGCTTCTCTGCCAGGAAAGAAAGTTTTGTAAAATTTTTGATAAACATTTTCGTTGGCTCTTGCATCCAAAACACGATTTACGTTCTGAATCATATTATTTGCTTGTTTTTCATTCTCAATAATTTCATTTTCTACCGAATAAATTTTAAAAATGTAAAATCCTTCGGGTGATTTTATTGGATTTGAAACATCGTATAAATTTAAATTAAAAAGTTCATTTTCGGCAAATTCCGCCATTTGTCCAAAGTGAATTTGATAAAAATCATTTTTTTGCAACGAATATTCTGCACGTTTAACCAAAATTGAATCGAACGACGCACCATTTTTAATTTTTTTAGAAATATCATTTATTTCACTTTCGTCCATTGAATGAATAAACTTTGTATTTAAGTAATAAAGAGCTCTTCTTTTTGCTTCGGCAATAGTTTCTTCCGAAATTACAACTTTATCCATAATATCACGGCGGTAAAGTGCGTCGCGTAAATTCATATCTTTAACATTTTGGAACGACAATTTCATTATATCTGTCGAATCAAAGCCAAGATTTTCCGATTCCAAAGCCCAAAGTTTTTCGGCAATTATTGAATATAAAGTTTCGGCTTTTAAATGATTTTCGCGTCCTTTTATGTGACGTCCAATTTGAGGAATCATTTCGTAGCGCTTTTTGAATTCGCTTAAAGTAATTTTTATTGGACCAACTTCCGCTATAATTTTGTCTTCTTCTTGTTGAGCAAAAATTGATGAAAATGATATAAAAACGATTAAAAATAATTTTAGTAAATGTTTCATTTAAGACCACAATTTTATTTTTGGAAAAATTTTTGGAACGTTTTTCTGATATTCTGCATAATCACTTCCAAAAATCGTTAATAATTTCTTTTCTTCATAATACGAACCAATGTAAAAATAAAGTATCATATTTAAAAGAAAAACCAAATAAAAGAAATCCATCATTGGACGCAAAACTAAAAATAATGTTGAAAAAAGGTAAATTGGATGTCTGGAAATTTTAAATGGTCCTTCAATTCGTAATTCCAATTTCTCATCCAAATCATCCAAACTATATTCTTTTTTGTAAAAACGAATAACCTGCGAAATTCCAACAAATTCCTTCAAATTAATCAATTTTGCAGTCCAAATTAATAGGATTGCGGCAATAATTTGCAAAAACACGATTGCAAAATCGAAAGGATAAGGCAAATCGTAAATTAAAAAGTCGGGTTTTGGAAGAAAATAATAGATTGCCAGAAAAAACAAAGTTGAAAAAATATTATAAAACAAGCGATAAAAAGCTATTTTTTCGCCCAAAACAGCTGCTAATTTTGTTTTTAACTTATGCGAAGCCAAAATTGAATGGGAAACTGCAAAAATTGAGAACATTGATGTTATTATTAACGCATCAAAAAACAAACTACATTTCCTTTCGCAAACGTGCAACGGGAAGCATCATTGCTTCGCGGTATTTTGCAACCGTTCTTCGAGCAATTAAAATTCCTTTTTCGTTCAATAATTCTTTCAATTTGTCATCGCTAAGCGGATTTTTTTTAGATTCTCCATCAATATATTCTTTTAGCAGAATTTTAATATGCTTGTTCGAAATATCTTCGCCCGAGCTGGTTTCAAGTCCTTCACTAAAAAAATATTTAAGTTCGTGAATTCCAACAGGACTTTGCACATACTTTCCATTAACAACGCGACTAATTGTGGAAATATCCATTTGAATTTCGTCAGCAATATCTTTGTAAATCATTGGTTTTAGTGCTTTTGGTCCAATTTCAAAAAATTCGTGCTGTTTTTCAACAATTGTTTTCATTATTTGCATTAAAGTATTTCGGCGTTGTTGAATTGAAGCAATAAACCATTTTGCCGATTCAAATTTTTCTCGCAAAAATTTGTGAGTTTCTTTTTGTCGGTCAGTAATTTTGCGTTTTCGCTTGTTGGAATCGAGTAATTCAAGATAAGTTGAACTAATTGTAAGCGATTGAGCACTTTTATCGTTTAGCGAAACAATAAAATTCTTTCCATTTTTTTCAACCGTAAAATCTGGAGTAATTTGATTTGCTTCTTCCGATGTAATAGTTCCTTCGCCAGGTTTAGGATTTAATCTGTGAATTAAATCAAGCACTTTTTTCAAAGTATCATCAGTAAAATTAAGTTTATTTTCAATTGAAACAAATCGTTTATTCACAAAATCGTTGTAGTGATTTGTTAAAACATCTTTAGCCAAAAAAGTATAATATGGGTCATAATCTAAGTTTTCGAGTTGAACTAAAAGGCATTCTTGCAAATTTCGAGAAGCAATTCCAATTGGGTCAAAAATTTGGATTCTTTTTAACAATTTTTCAGCATCATCAATATCAACTTTAATATGGTCAAACATTTCCAAATCTTCGAGCAAATCTTCAAGTTTTAATTTTAAGTAGCCATCTTTATCCAAACTTTGGATTATCATTTCGCCAAGAATTATCATTTCGTCAGGTAATTCCAAAAGATGAAGCTGGTCTAACAAACTATCCGTAATTGAAACTTTTGAAGGAGCAATTGGTCGCGATTTATCTTCTTCGTCAGCACTTGTATTTAGTCTGTCGGAATCTAAATCACCTTCATTCATATAATCTTCAACATCATATTCGTCGCTATCTGAGCCAGAATCGTAATCGTCATCCAAATCGAGTGAATCTGATTCTTGCGGTTCCTGAATTAACTCTTCAGTTTCCAAAAGAGTTTCCTCAAGCAAAGGATTTTGCTCCATTTCTTCTTGAATTCGTTGTTCTAACGACATAACATTTAGTTGAAGCAACTTTTGATATTGTATTTGTTGCGGTGATAACTTTTGAGATAATGATAATTTTTGCGAAAATGATAACATTTATTTAGCCTTTTGATTTTTAAGTTTATTGAACCAAGGTTCGCCATATTTGCGTTTTAATCCGCCTTCGCAGAAATCAGCGATAGCAATTTCAGTAATTTGACCAAGTGCAACGGCGTGAGCGCATTCCTCATAGACTTCATATTTTAACACATCGCCACCAAATTTGTTTATTCTTATTGGAAATAAGTGACAAGATAGTGGTTTTACGAAATTTGTTTTTTCTTCGTAATAAACTTTTTCCAAAGCACATTTTGCAATATCGCCTGTGTAAAACGCAAAAATACACTCGCGACTATTAATGGCTTTTACCATTAACTCGCCTTCAATATCAAAGTAAAATCCATTTTTATCAATTTCATCAATCTGCTCTTTTGATAAATATTTTTTTACTTTTGGAAGAACTTCTTCAATAAGAGCAATTTCTTCTTCAAGCAAAGGTGCACCAAGTTCACTTTCCATTGTGCAACAAATGCCTTTACACTTATCTAAATCGCAAGTAAATTTCTTTTCAAGAATTTCTTTGCTTACTAAAACGTTTTCTATATTTACAAAGTTACTTAACATAATTTCAACATATTTTTTTGGAATAATTTTTGCTAAGATACTAATTTCGTGCCAATAAATAAAGCATATTTGTACTATATTCACTATTTTTATCACCAATCTTAGATTATTAAATTTTTTTGTTGTTTATAAAGAGAATAATGGATTTTAGCGGATGAGTAAACTTGAAAATATTTTGAATTTCAAAAATAATGGAGAAAATTTATCAACTTCGGGGCAACCAAGAGAAGATGAATTTAAATTAATTGCCGATACTGGTTTTGAAATTATAATTAATATTAGACCCGAATTTGAAATGATTTACGTCTTTGATGAAAGAAATATTGTTTCCAATTTAGGTTTGGAATATTTTCAAATTCCAATGACTTTTGACACATTAAACTGCCAAATTTTAACAGACTTTTTTGAGATATTGGAGCAAAACAAAGAGAAAAAAGTGCTTGTCCATTGCCATAGAAATATCAGAGTTTCTGCACTCATTTTGTTTTATCGAATAATTGCTCAAAAATGGGATAAAGAAACAGCATTAAAAGAATTTAGCCAATTCATTGAGGTTTCTCCAATGTGGATTAAGTATATTGACGAACATATAAGTAGATTTAATTCCCAAAATAAAGGAATTTTGAATAATGACATTTGAAAAAAAGACAATTTTAGTAACTGGTGCTTCTTCTGGAATTGGAAAAGCTATTGGCGAAAAGTTAGCTCAAATTGATTGCAATTTAATACTAACTGCGCGCCAAAATGAAAAAATTGAAAATTGGGTTTCTCAATTAAACAATAAAAATGCACGAGTATTAATCTTAAAAAATGATGTTACTGATAAACAGAATGTTGCAGAAGCTTTCGCCAAAATTGGTGAAACTTTTGGAAATATTGATGTTGCTATTCTTAATTCTGGAATTGGAAAAAGCGTTTCACCACAAAATTTTAGTTCGCTGGTAGCCGAAGAAATTATAAACACCAATTTTTTGGGAGTAATTTATTGGATTGAGCAGTTACTTCCTCAAATGTTGAAAAATGAAAAAGGAGTTATAGCACCCGTTTCTTCGCTGGCGGATAATCGCGGATATTCTGGAAGTGGTTTTTATTGTGCAAGTAAAGCCGCTTTATCAATTTTTACCGAAGGTTTGGCTATCGATTTAGCAAAATTTGGAATAAAAGTAATTACAATTAAACCTGGGTTCGTAAAAACTCCAATGACCGACCAAAATAAATTTAAAATGCCATTCATGATTTCTGCCGAAAAAGCCGCCGACAAAATAATAAATGGAATAAAAAACGAAAATAATATTGTCCAATTTCCATTTCCAACAGTTTTAGGTGCCAAATTTATTGGAATGTTTCCAAATTGGCTTTATCGATTAATTTCAAAGTAATATTTGGAATTTATCTTAAATTCAAAAAATTACACCAAATTAAATCGTAATTATATTATTTTACATGATATCTTATTTTATTATTTTACACTATCATTCAAAAAAAAATATTGAGTATGCCTATGTATAATTCTATTGTAATGGTTAAACAAGTTCCTGATACCGCAAACATTTCTGGAAAAGTTATGAAAGACGATGGAACTGTTAACCGAGCCAAATTACCAGCCATTTTTAATCACGAAGACAAAGAAGCACTTGAACTTGCACTTCAAGTAAAACAAAAATACGGAGGAACTGTTACCGTAATTACCATGGGACCACCTCGTGCTTCCGATATGCTTAAAGAATGTTTTTATATGGGTGCCGATAAAGCCTACTTAATAAGCGATAGAAAATTTGCTGGCTCTGATACGCTTGCAACTTCCTACGTTTTGAGCGAAGCTATTAAATACGTTGGCAATTTTGATTTTGTTTTTGCAGGAAGACAGGCTATTGATGGCGATACTGCTCAAGTTGGTCCTCAAACCGCCGAAAAACTGAATCTCTCTCAAGTTACTTATGTTGAAGAAATTCAAAATATTCAAAATAATGTTGCTCGTATTAAACGTAAAATTGATGGTGGATATGAGGTTGTTGATGCACAATTACCAATTTTGTTAACCGTAATTAAAGGCGTAAAAGAACCAAGACCTTTTTCTGCTAAGAAAATTATGAAATACAAAAATGCAAAAACTCTCCTCGATTTAGAAAAAATGGCAAATGAAAATTCATTGCTCTATTTGGACGAATTAGTTTTGGAATACAAAGATAAAAACTTGTATATCGAAACTCTCTCAACTTCTGATTTATCCAATATTGATGAATCAAGAATTGGTTTACACGGCTCACCAACCAAGGTTCACAAAGTAGAATCCGTTGTCCTTTCTGGTGGTGCCGCTAAAAAAATAGAACCAACCAACGAAGGAATTGGTGGTTTAATTGATGAATTATTGAATGATCACATATTGGGATAATGAATATGGAAAATGTTACAAAAGAAGTTTGGGTTTTTATTGAACAACACAATGGAAAACCTGCCGATGTTTCGCTCGAACTATTAAGCAAAGGTAGAAAACTTGCCGATAGATTAAACGGCGTTCTAAAAGCAGTTGTACTTGGATTTAATGTTAAAAATGTTGCGGAAATTACATTTAGTTATGGCGCCGATTCTGCCATTTTAATTGACCATCCAGTATTGGATAAATACCGTCCGCTTCCATTTAGCCGAATGTTAAACAAATTGGTAAACGAAAATAAACCTCGAATAGTTTTATTTGGAGCCACTGTTATTGGTCGCGGACTTGCACCGCGCGTTGCTTCAAACACTCTTAGTGGATTAACGGCTGATTGCACCGAACTGCAAATTGAAGATGTTAATTATCTAAAAACTGATTACAAAGATTTACTACTTCAAATTAGACCTGCTTTTGGTGGAAATATTATTGCAACAATTATTACTCCAGATAATCCCGTGCAAATGGCTACTGTTCGCGAGGGAGTTATGGAAATGCACAAACTCGAAAATCCAAATCCTATTAAAATTGAACAAATTGATTTTATTGAGGATTCCACAGACGAATTGGTTAAAGTTGTTGAGCAATTTCACGAGGAAAGCAAAGTTAATCTTAAGGGTTCGCAAATTATTGTTGCTGGTGGATATGGGTTGAATACAAAAGAGAATTTTAATCTTATTTATGATTTAGCCAATGCAGTTGGTGGCGAAGTTGCTGGAAGTAGAGCCGCAGTAGATGCTGGTTTTGTTAGTCACGATAGACAAATTGGTCAAACTGGAGTTACGGTTCGTCCAAAACTAATCTTTTCTATAGGAATTTCTGGAGCAATTCAACACCGTGCTGGAATGCAAGAAGCCAATAAGATTATTGCTATCAATTCTGACCCCGAAGCACCAATATTCAATATTGCTCACTACGGTATTGTTGGGAAAGCTGAAGAAGTAATTCCAAAATTCATTGAAATATTCAAACATAAATTGAAGTAGAGGAACAAATGCCAAATTTTTTCACAGATAATGAAGACTTAAAATTTCATTTTAATAGATTTGACTTAAGAGAAATTCTAGAAATACAAGAAGATAATTACACTCAAAAAAAAGATTTTGATTACGCACCAGAAAATTACGAAGATGCTATGGCAAATATGGAAAAAATCCTTGAATTAACTGGTGATATTTGTGGTAATTCAATTGCCGAGCGTGCTGCTGGCGTTGATGAAGAAGGTGCTCATTTTAAAGACGGAAAAGTAACCTATGCAAGCGGTACTTTAGAAAATTTAAGAGAGCTTGCTCTTGCTGATTTAAGTGGTATGATTTTACCCCGTAAATATGGTGGTTTAAACGTTCCATTAACAATTTATATGGCATCTGCCGAAATTATGGCTCGCGCTGATGGCGGATTAACAAACATCTATGGCTTACAAGATATTGCTGATATGATTAAAAAGTTTGGAACAGAAGAACAGCAAGCTGAATATATTCCTAAATTCTGCACTGGCGAGCATACTGGCGCTATGGCTTTAACCGAACCAGATGCTGGTTCTGATTTGCAAGCAGTTAAACTAAGAGCTTATCAAGATGAAAATGGTCAATGGAGACTTAATGGAATGAAACGCTTTATCACTAATGGTAATGGCGATGTTCATTTGGTTTTAGCAAGGTCGGAAGCTGGTACTAAAGATGGTCGTGGATTAAGTATGCTTGTTTGCCGTAATGACGATACTGTTGTTGTTCGCCGTATTGAAAACAAACTTGGCATTCACGGTTCGCCAACTTGCGAATTGCAATATAACGACACTCCAGCAGAGTTAATCGGCAATCGTCGTTTTGGATTAATTAAATACACTTTCGATTTAATGTTCCGAGCCAGAATGGGAGTTTCAGCTCAAGCACTCGGAATTGCCCAAGCAGCTTATGAAGAAGCACTAAAATATTCACGCGAACGCGAACAGTTTGGAAAAACAATTTATGAAATTCCAGCCGTTAAAAATATGCTTCTTGATATGCGAGTTCAGTTGGAAATAAGTCGCTCACTGCTTTATTCGTCATCGCAATTAGTTGATATTAAAGAAAAGCTTGAAGAGAAAGCCGAAAAAATGAAAGCTGCTGGTGAATCAACTAACGATATAAACTTGCGATTAAAAGACTTAACAAGAAGAGCAAATCTTTTAACACCAATAACAAAATATATTACTACCGAAATTGCAAATAAAGTTACCTATGATTCAATTCAAATTCATGGTGGAACTGGATATATGAAAGAGTTTCCTGTTGAACGTTTTGCACGCGATGCGCGTATTACCAACATTTACGAAGGAACTTCTCAACTTCAAATTGTAGCTGCTATTGGTGGAGTTATTAACGACATTCTAAAAGAGGATTTCGATTTAAAATCTACCAAAAATTATGCTGTTGGAATAGACAGATTAAACCGAATGTTAATTGAAATTCGTGAAATATTTTATGAATCGTTAAAATATGTTACTGGTAAAAATGATTCAATATTCCAAGATGTTGCGGCAAAGGATTTAGTTGAATTATATACATATTTACATGTTGGCTACTTAATTCTTGAAGAAGCTGAAGAAGAACCACGTAAAAAGTTTATTGCTAACAGATATATTGTAACTTCTTTAGCTAACGCAAAGAAGAATGCAGAATCAATTAAAAATGAACTTTTTAACGACTTATTGCACGCCGACGAAATTCTTATCTAATTATTTTAAAAAATAACCCGATTTAAATCGGGTTATTTTTTAATAAATAATTACTGTGTCTTATTAAAACTTTATTATTTCAACAGAATTGCTTTTCTAACCTGAGTAAAATTCTTTTTAGAACTTATTCCGTTTGCCTTTATACTAATTAAATAAATTCCACTTGGTAAATTTGTTGCATTCCAATTAGTTTCATAATTACCAGCAGATTTATTGCTATTCACCAAAATACCAACACTTTGTCCAAGCATATTAAATATTTCTATTTTAACATTACTTTGCTCTGGAATGCCGTATTTAATCATTGTACTTGGATTAAATGGATTTGGGTAGTTTTGTGATAATTCAAAATTAAATTTATTCTGGCTTTCATTTGGAATATTGGAAGTAACATTATTATTAAATAATATTGTACCATTATTACCTACACCCCATATTTTATTTTTTCCAATACATGACAAAGCTCTTAAAGTTGGCACTTCACTAAAGAAAGATTCGTTCCAACTTAATCCAGAATCTATAGAATAATAAACACCATTTCCAGTATTTAACCCAATATTAACTGTGTATATAAGATTGCTATCCGCATAACAAAAATCAAATACTGAACCGCCCGCAGATTGTTCAGTGTGAATCCAGCTTTTTCCAAAATCAGTGGATTTAATAAGACCATCTGTACCCCAAGCCCACAAAATTCCTTTTGGATCAACATATATTGATTCAGTGACAACCTCAGCTGTATCACGCCCCAAAAATTTTCCGGCTGTATTTGATAGAAATTCCCAATTTTCGCCTCCATCTATAGTTTGATATAATGACGTTGGGGGATAATAATCAAAATGATATATTTCAGTTATCACCCAACCAATTTTTGAATTATAAAAAGTTATGCCAGTAATCCAATCTGGGAGTAAAGTGGAATCAGCTGGTACTGTTTCATATTTCTTTTCCCAATTTTCCCCACCATCAGAAGAGAATAGAATTATTCCACCATTCCCCGAACCAATTACCCAAATTGAATCTTTTGTTGAAATAAAAATATCTGATAATATATAACTAACACCAACATCAAAAAATTCCCAATTATTACCACCATTCTCCGTTTTTGCAACAACGCTTCCACCATCATAAATTAAAATAAAACCAAGATTTCTGTCATAGAATTTAATTTTTTTCATTGTGGGTTTGTTCTCTAATTTTATTTGCCAGTTATCTCCACCATCAGTTGTAGCAAGGATAGTTCCTTCAGAACTCATTGCCCAACCGTGGAGTGAATCAACAAAACAAACATCATCTAATCTAACGGTAACACCACTTTCCTGCTTTATCCATTGTGTAAAAGAAGTGGTATATATAAAGAAAAACAATAGAATAAAAAGTTGCATCGGCTTCATTTTTGTCTCCTAAAATTAATACAATTTACAATCATTCGAACTGTAAAACCATTTCTTTTTAACTCAACAACAAGGTGCATTTTGGTTTGTTAGACAACATATTTTTGTAATCCAACATTCCGTTAATCTTTATTATGCATATAAATATTCTCAATATATTTAGTAAATGGATAAATCAGTTCCATTCAAGTAAGTATCAGTTAATTTGGGATTAAAAGGGTGTAATTTTGTTCCGCCACTCTATAACCACATTTATCTTTATCGTTTCGGTTAAAATTATGGAATAATCTCTTTTTAAGCAAACAATATATATAACTTTTTCTTAAGTCTATAAAAGTGGTGTTTCCAAAGGGCAATACATTTTAATGGAGTTTATAGCATTTCAATATTCAATTTGAATTGCATGGCTTACTTCTGATGTGTCGTAATATTCAATTTGGTGAAGCAAGTTTTTAACTTCGTTTTTGCTTGCTTCAATGTTTTGAACATCGTTGTGAGTAAATGGCACAACTTTTACTTTATCTTTAGTGAAACCAATAAATGTGGTTGGGTGTGTTGTCCAGCTTCCAGAATTTATGTAAGTCATTTTTTCTTCTTCAATTATTTCTGGATAGTGCGTATGACCGCAGCAAACAACTTGTGCATTTTTGTGTTTTCCATAAGCTATTGATCTTTCGCGAACTATTTGAACGTTTCGCAAAAATGCTTTAGTGTTTTTCTTCAAAAACTTGCTCAATCTATTTTTAACAGGGTCAATTGAAATAGATATTTTATAAATAATATCAGCAATTTCGGATAGAATTGGGTGTTTGCTAGTATAAACATCAAACACATCGCCGTGAAGTGCAATCACCTTTTTATTATTCCACTCAAAAGCAAATTCGTTATAGACCTTTATGCCAAGCAGTTGAGTAAGTAAATCAGAAAAGCCATCATGATTTCCGCGAATCCATATTACTTCTTTGCCCATATCTTTATCAGTAATTTTTCGCAATACACTTAGTACTTTCCAATGATGTCTGTTTAATCTCTTCATGTTTATTGAGTCAAACACATCACCGTTGATTATTAATCTATTAAATGAAATATTTTTTAAGAATGATATTAGCATATCTGTTTGCGATAATCTACTTCCAAGATGTATATCGCTTATAATAATATTTTCAAAATGTGTAACCGATTCACCGAATTGCTCTCTAAAATCGGGGAATTTTTCTGATTTAATTAAATTGTATTCGTCTCTAATATTTCCTCTTTCGTTCAGTCCTAAATATCCCGATTCAAAGACCTCATCGTATATCTTCATTAATTGTTTCCTTTTATATTTATCTTTTTACGCTGCATTAAGTATAGAGTTTTTTCCAATTTTTATTTTATTTTCACGCCATTTAACCTTGTAGCTAAAAAACGGAGTGAACCATATTAGAGCAATTGCTAAATCTTTGAATGGAACAGCAAAAATATTATGCCAGTTAAAATCACTTTTCATCAATTTCATTATATAGTAATCATGTGCAATTTTTAGTAAAGCAACTGATGAGAATACTAAGTATCCATCTGTATTGTGTAAATAGGACATCATTATTAGGCTTGCAAATATTGGATTAGAAAACCATTCTAACAAATAATGCTTTATATCAATATTTCTTCTCATTTTAGCCCATCTGCTGTGTCTATTTAAAAATCTCTGAAATGATATTTTCTCATTAACGTTATCAACCATTGTTAAGGATGTTTTAATTTCATAACCAGCTTCTTTAACTTTAACGCCTAGTAAAAAATCCTCGGCAAGATAGTTTTTAAGAACTGTAAAACCGCCTATTTCATCAAGTACACGTTTGGGAATTAAAATTGACTTGCCTATTACTATGGAAATATTTGCAAATATTTTAGCTATAAAAACATTAGGTGCAACAAACGTATTTAAATGCAAGTTTTCCCATATTGATGTTATATTTTTCGCTCCCACTCCGCGTATTGTGGCTGTAACCAATCCCACATTTTCAGTATCAAATTCCAAAGCTAATTTTTTCAGAAAGTCTGATTCAACTCGTGTATTACTATCATTTATAAAAATGTACTCTCCTATAGCGGATGGATACATGTTGTACATGTTATTTACTTTTGGATTTAACCCAATTGCAAAATCATTAACAACAAGCTTTGATTTAACAGCTTTAAATTCATTCTGAAGTTTTCTAACAATCTCAAATGCAGGGTCACGATAGGTTTCCATTCCAAATATTATTTCAAAATCAGGATAGTCAAGTTTGAAGAATGAACGTAAATTATCTTCCAATCCGTCATCTATTCCTTTAAGTGGTTTTAATATTATAATAGAAGGATATTTATAATCTTTACGAATCGTTACGTCATTGCTAGCTAATCTAATTTTTTGGGTCATTATTATAGCGGAAATAATTAGATGTAATAATGATATAGTAACTGCTAAACTTAGAAACACAATTATGATAACGTTCATTTTAATCTCAAATAATAATTTACTTCTACAAAATTACCAATTGAGTATTAAGCTAATATTAAGCGTGTGTTATGCTTTTGTTAATTTATAAAATATATTATTCTGGTAATAAAACATTGAAGGTTTATTAGGCAAAGGCACAAAGAAAGTAATATTTTACATTGATTACTGAAATTTTAAAGACTTGAGTATTTTATATGTGGTGAGTAAGTTATAAAATAACATCTCGCATCAAGTATTTTGTGTAGTCTTTAAGAATAGGAGTATATTCACCTTCAAACAACTGCGATGAGATAATAAAATCGGCGGTTGATCTATTGTTTGCAATTGGAATATTATACAATACAGAAATTCGTAAAAGTGCTTTAACATCAACATCATGTGGTTGTGGTTCCATTGGATCCCAAAAGAATATTATGATATCAATTTTTCCTTCAGCTATCATTGCTCCTAATTGTTGATCACCACCCAATGGACCAGATTTTAACTTTTTTATTTCAATTTTTTTGGATGTTTTGCTTATAACTTTATCATTAATAAGCTTTTCAAGCAAAATTCCGGTAGTACCAGTACATATTAATTTATGTTTAATCAATAATTCAGCATTCCAATCAACCCATTCTGCTAAGTCTTTTTTCCTATTATCATGAGCAACAAGTGCTATCGTTTTTTCACTTTTCATTTTTCTAATCCAATTTTCAAAACATATAAATAAATATATAAAAAAAAGGCGTCTGATAACAGACGCCATGTTCTCTGGAAGGAGAAAGAAAATACCATTATTTAATCAATGTCATTTTCTTTGTAATTTTATTATTGCCAGCTTCTAATCTGTAAACATAAACACCAGAAGTTAATTTTGAAGCGTCAAAGTTTACTTCATAATTTCCAGCAGCTTTAACTCCATTTACAAGAGTTACAACTTTTTGTCCAAGAATATTAAACACACTTAAAGTAACATGTGATTGACTTGGAACGCTAAATTGAATTTTTGTACTTGGGTTAAATGGATTTGGATAATTTTGTGATAACACATAATCTGTTGCTATAGTAGCATTATCTAATTTCTTTACACCAGTTACATAGTCTGCAATATTTGCATATGCTGCACTGTTAGAACTTGGTCTTGGGTCAAGACTTTCTGAATATGCAGTTCGTGAAATACCAGCAAATTGAGGATCTTCAATTGTATTTGCATTTGCTGCATTTTTCAAATATTCTTTTTCTGGAGCATTTTTGCCAAGTGCATCAAAATCATTTCCAGCACCGAAATTAAACCAAATATTATTTTGGAAAACTATTTGTCCATCATCTAATCTTTGTTTTGAATCTTGGCCAGTAGCTAAATCTTCAACTTTCATTGCTAATCCAACGTAATCACCAAAGATTGAGTTTTTATATGAACCACCCCAGTTGTCACGTAAGTTAAAAGCATTATCGTTATCTGCATTAGCTGAATTCATTCCAGAACCAAGGAAAGTAACATTATAAGATTGTGGGAATGCATAAGGAATTCCATCTTCAGGGTCTGTGCCACCATCATGTTCACCAAGTGCATTTCCGTAGTTTTCATCTTGTATTGCAAATATAAATTGCATTGGGCTTCTAATACCTTCGTCGTGGTCAAATGCATCATCACCATTAAACGCTGCAACTAAGTATTTACATCTTGGTTTTCCACCAAACCATTCAAAGCCATCATCATTGTTTTGGAATACTTCAACGTGGTCAATAGTTGTTGCATAACCAACACCACCAAGAGTTAAACCGTTAATTTCATTACCAGAACCAATATCAGTTCCACCGTGACGGATTGAAACATATTTAATTATTCCTGAATTGTCATTATCGTTACTTCCACCGTATGAACTTCTTGCATCAACAGGAATTCCTTCAATATTTCCCATTCCAGTTGAAGTATTTACAAGTGCCTCACCTAACACAATAATACCACCCCAAAGATTTGTTGAAGGCAAAACTAAATCAAAAGCATCATTTACATCGTCACTTTCAGCAGTAAATATAATTGGATTTACGCCAGTTCCTTCGGCAAATATTTTGCCACCTTTTGATATTATTAATGCCGAAGCACTTTCGCCTTGTCCAGCTTTGGCTTTAATTACTGTACCAGCTTCAATGTTTAGCTCTGCACCAGATTCAACATAAACTAAACCATTTAATACGTATGTGTTATTTGCAGTCCAAAATACTTTATCGCCAGCATTTATATCTGCATCACTAACTTCAACAACATTCGCAGATGTTTTGGTTGGTGCTAAATATCCATAATGATCAAGAGCTGTCCAGCCTTTAAGCCAGTTTGTTTGGCCAAATGCACCTTTGTAGTTTACTACTTCGTAAAAATCATCACCAGCAGGGTATGATGCTAAATTATTATAAGCTACTGAACCACTTGCTACTGTTGGTGAAAGTAATTCTGAATAAGCAATTCTTGAAATACCAGCAAATTGAGGATCTTCAATTGTATTTGCATTTGCAGAATTTTTCAAATATTCCTTTTCGGGAGTATTTTTGCCAAGTGCATCAAAATCACTTCCAGCACCGAAATTAAACCAAATATTATTTTGGAAAACTATTTGTCCATCATCCAATCTTTGTTTTGAATCTTGACCAGTAGCCAAATCTTCAACTTTCATTGCTAATCCAACATAATCACCAAAGATAGAATTTTTATATAATCCGCCCCAGTTATCACGAATGTTAAAACCATTATCGTTATCTGCATTAGCTGAATTCATTCCAGAACCAAGTAAAGTAACATTATAAGATTGTGGGTAAGCGTATGGAATTCCGTCTTCAGGGTCTGTGCCACCATCGTGTTCACCAAGTGCATTTCCATAATTTTCATCTTGTATTGCAAATAGAAATTGCATTTTGCCTGTTAACCCTTCATCGTGGTCAAATGCATCATCACCATTAAATGCAGCAACTAAGTGCTTACAATTCACAGTGCCACCAAACCACTCAAAACCATCATCATTATTTTGAAATACTTCAACGTAATCTATAGTAGTTCCTCTTCCAACACCACCAAGTGTTAAACCGTTAATTTCATTACCAGAACCAACATCAGTTCCACCGTGGCGAATTGAAACATACTTTATCACTCCAGAATTGTCGTTATCGTCACTTCCACCATATTCTGATTTAACTGAAACTGGCAGACCTTCAATATTACCCTTTCCAGTTGCAGTGTTTATTTTTGCGTTTCCAAGTACAATAATTCCACCCCAAAGATTTGTAGATGGTAATACTAAATCAAAAGCATCATTAACATCATCACTTTCTGCGGTAAAAATAATTGGATTATTTGCAGTACCTTCGGCATATATTTTTGCACCTTTTGTTATAATCAAAGCAGAAGCACTTTCACCTTGTCCTGGCTTGCCTTTGATAACAGTACCAGCTTCAATTGTTAAAACTGCACCATCTTCAACAAAAACAAAACCTTCTAAAAGATAAACATTATCAGCAGTCCAAAATACTTTGTCACCAGTATTAATGCTTGCATCTGTAATTGTAATAGTATTAGCAGCAGTTTTGTTTGGTGCTAAATATGAATAATGGTCAAGGGCAGTCCAACCTTTAAGCCAGTTTGTTTGACCAAATGCACCCTTGTAATTAACTTGGTTAAAAAACTCGGCTGTTTGAGCAAAACTGCTTACAAACAAACTAGTTAAAACCAATGTTGTTAGTACTACTTTTTTCATTTTTTCTCCTAATTGATAAATAATTAAATTTTATAACTTAGACCCACAGATAAACTGCGTCCTCTTAAATAACTACTATAGATATATGATTTATCTTTGAATTCTTGAACTATTTCATTTGAAGCATTTAATATATTTTCAATTTGTACTTTTAGAATTAAATTATCTATTAATCTTTGTGTGCTTGAAAAGTTCAATATATTTGTAGGCATTTCAAAAACATCAGGAGTACCAAGCGAGCCAACTGAAGCAAGTCTTTTTCCATAAACGTTATAGTAAACACTTGATGTAAATCCTAAATCATTATTTTCATAATCTAAATATAGGTTAACAATATAAGGCGATTGCCCTTGGAATTGTCTGGTTGCAGCAGCATCTGGTTCATAAACTCTAATGCTTTCCAATTCAATTGGGTCAATATCTACTTTTGAGTAAATAAGTGAAAAGTTTCCACCAACTTGAATACTGCTATACGAAGTTGATAAAAAGTCTAATCTTTTTCTTGTTTCAAATTCTAATCCGTAAACTTCTGCCTTGTCAACATTAGTCCACGACATAACTTTATTAGGAGCGTCAATGATTTTTAATTCTATTGGATTTGTAAATTTTTTCGCAAAAAGTGATACAGATAATACTTCTCCAGGATTTGTGAACCATTCCCATCTTAAATCAAGGTTATCTATTAAGGTTCTTTGTAATTCTGGATTTCCAACATAAGTATCGCCACCGTTAAATTCATAATTTTGGAATGGTGATATTTCTCTAAACGAAGGACGAGCCAATGTTTTTCCGTAAGATATTCTAAAATTCATGTTCTGAATTGGATTATATATAATACTGAGTGAAGGAAGAATATCATTTGTATTTATAATTGCATTTTCAATTGTCTCTTTTGCACTTACAACTTTCATATCAGTTGATTCATATCTTGCACCTAAAATTACTCTAAGTGAAGATAGCACTGGCAAATCGACTAATCCATAATAAGCAATTACTTCATTTTTACCATTGTAGTTAGATGAAGTTTGGTCTGTTTCATTCAAATAAAGAGAAAAACGGTTTAGAGTAATTCCATTATTTAGTGTGTCTTGTGAAGTCCAACCAAGATACTCATCAGAAAATAGTGCATCAATATCACCTTCTTCATTACGTAATATTGTTCCAACACTAGTAACTGGATTGTACACAAATCGTCGCTCACTAAAACTTCTATCGGTGTTTGAATATGCACCACCAAATTTTATTGTTGAAGTTCTATTTGCCCATATTTGGAATGGATAAGAAATGTTTAATGCTAATCTGTCTTGCGATTCTTCTGTTTCTCTAAAATATCTTTCTGGAGGGAGGTTTGTTTTAACACCATAAACTCCAGTGTTAGTTTCATAATTGTAAAAGAAACGACTATCTGGGTCAAATTGATTTGAAGTCATAGAAGAAGCCAACCATTCGAATTTTAAATCACCTAATGATTCAAATGCATGATTTCCTTCCAACTGATATGAACTTAAATTACGTTCATTATATAAAAGTGTTCTTGCTTGATAGTTCCAGTTTGCATCAATATCGTAAGGATATTTTCCATTTACAAATCGAGAAGTGCTTTCGCCATTTTGGTTGTACAAATAATTGAAACTTATTGTGTTTGCTTGGTTTAATTTCATTGATGCTTTGAAAAGCCCGCCAATAGAGACTTCAGAAATGCTTTTAGTATCTGTCATTGCAAAATTTGTATCAAGTTGTTTTTTATTAGGGTCGGCAACGCCTCTATCCCATCTATTTAGTTGGCCATCAATATATCCAGAATTTTCATTCTTGTAGGAAACACTTCCGATAAGACCAATTTGTTTTCCCAATAATTCATATTGATTACCAACTGATAACGAGTAACTTTGATTTAACGGAGCGGCAGATTTAATTGGGGACATTTCTGAATTAAATGCTTTTGTAACGTCGTCAATTTTTTGAGCCATTTCATCATTTCGCTGTGCAGCACCAACATCCGAAATCCAAGTTTCATTTCCAATAATTGAAGGCAAGGCTCTTGCTCCATCATCAAATCCTAACCAATCAGTTGAACTACCATTTGAACTAAGTCCATTTTCATTAAATGAAATAGCACTATTATATTTTGTTGAAGCAGAAAAAGTAAGATTAAATTGCTCTGGAAAATCCTTTGTTTTAATATCAACAGCTCCGCCAGAAAAATCACCTGGTTTATCTGCACTAAAACTTTTTACAGCTTGAATATTATCAATTAAATTTGATGGAATAATATCTATTGAACCCGAGCGTTTATAAGGGTCAGCACTTGGAATTTGAGCGCCATTTAAATTTGTACTTGTGTATCTATCTCCAAGTCCTCTTACAAAAACATCTTTTCCGTTTACAACAGTTGCACCAACAATTTGCTTAGCTGCATCTGCCGCATTTCCAGCACCAGTTTTACTAAATTGTTCAGAACTTATTGCATCGCTAACATCTATCGATTTTTGACGTTTTGATAAAAGTGAGGCTTCGGTATTCATCACTGATTTTGCAGCAACAACCACTTCTTCTGTTTCAAATGATTCGGTTTGTAACACAACTTCAATTTTTGTTACTTCGTTTTGCTTTACTTCAACTCCTGTTATTACTTGTTTTGTAAAGCCAATCATTGACACTGTTAAATTATATTTGCCTTCACTTAATTGTGGAATTACAAATTTTCCATCTAAATCTGTTGCCGAACCTTGCATTGTTCCTTCAACAAGAACGTTTACTCCTATTAAAGGACTTCCCAAATCGGCATCAACAACCAATCCGATAATTTTCCCACTTCCTTGTCCAAAGACAGAAATTGTGGTTAAAATTAGTATGATTAAAAATATTTTCTTCAATTTTGACACTTTTTTTGCAGTATTTGTTAATAATTGCATCTTACATTCCTTCCAAAGATTGTTTGATTATTTTTAGTGTCCAAAATTATGAAACAGATGTTAATTCAATATTACCACAATATTAATGTAATGTTAAGTATATGTTAAGGAATTGTTAAGAAATGAAATTATTGTAAAAATGAGTCAATTTTGGTTTTTTTTGCTCATAATTTCTGAGTAATCAAATTTTTATTCGAGATGAATTAATTGGAAGGTAAATAAAAATGATATTTTTGAAGTATTTATACTCTGCTAAATAAAATATTAGTTTTAATTATTTTATGCTTCTTTATCTATTTTCAGCTTTTTTTAACCATTCGATAGCTTCTTCTAAGCTATTTAACTCTACTAATATCAATCCATTATGATGAGTTTTTGCAGAAAATTGTGAAACTGTTTTTTGAGCTATTGTACTCGCACCTGGTGAGATAGTAATAAAATATTTTATCCCATGTTTTGCAAATTCGGGAAATACTTTTTTGTCAATAAAATCAATCATAAATTTGGGCATTGCACCAATTGCGTTTTGCGAATCAACTATCCAAGCAATTCCATTATTAGCTTTTGCATGCTCTAACCCTTTTTCCAATATTGCCCGCTCAAACTCAAATTGTGTTACAAAATAACTCTGCCATTTATCTAAAATAGCTTTTACCTCTTCAACCCAAACAACTTCTAATTTCTTAGGAATTTGATAAACCAACATTTTCCCCTCGTTACTTGTTTATAAATGTGTTTGTGTACTATCGAAATATTCTTTACAAAGTTAAAAAATTTCTATTTTTGAAACATTCTTGGAAGCACTTTTATTGGTTTAAAAAGATTATTTAATCTCGATTTTATATTATTTCCATAAAATAGATGTACTATTGATTTTAAACCTTCATACAAATCAGCATTATATGGGTGCCACCAAATATTTTTTTTAACTCCTGGCAAAATATCATTTATAATATATTGTGCTTGAACCATTTCCATAAAACCTTGTTCACCATGTGCACGACCAATTCCAGATTCTTTAAACCCGCCCCAAGCTGTTTCTGCCAAACCGTGACTCATTAAATGATCGTTAATTGTAATTGCTCCAGCTTTTATTTTGCTTCCTAAATTTATAGCTTTTGTATGATTTTTTGACCAAACCGAACCAGTTAATCCAAGCATTGAATCATTTGCAAGAATTATTGCTTCATCCATATTTTCCACTTTCATTATTCCAAGTATTGGTCCAAAAGTTTCCTCTTTCATCATAATCATATTGTGATTTACGTTAGTAATCACTTTGGGAGTTAAAATATTTTTGGAATTAAACTCAGATTTCGATTCCGCAAAAAGAATTGCTCCATTTTTTAGGGCATCATCTATGTGGAAATTTACGGTATTTAGTTGCTTTTCTGTAGTCATTACGCCAATATCAGTATTAAAATCATTTGGATTGCCAACTTTTAGATTTTCGACCACATTTTTTAATTTCTGCATAAATTCGTTATAAACTAATTTGTGAACATAAACCCGTTCAACGCCTCCGCAACTTTGTCCAGAATTTGAAAACCCAGCCCAAACTGCACCATTTACCGCTCTATCAATATCGGCATCTTCGCAGACAAGCATTGCATCATTTCCACCAAGTTCAAGCGAAACTGGGGTTAAAGTATTGGAAGCAAGTTTCATTAATTCTTTTCCAACTGGAACTGAGCCTGTAAAAAACAATTTGTCAATTCCATTTTTCAAAAATGCTTCCCCAGCAATTCTGCCTGGTAAATTTATAAATTGGAAAAGTCCTTTTGGCAAATCGGCACTATTTATTGCATCGCGTAATGCAATTCCTACCATTTGAGTTTCAGTTGCCGTTTTTAAAATTACTCCATTTCCAGCAATTAAAGCCATTATTACTTCGGAGTATGGAATTGCAAAAGGATAATTCCAAGGCGAGATTACTCCAACTACTCCATAAGGCACATAATGCACAAACGATTTTTTATTAATTAGGACAATTGAAGAGCCTTTTATTCGCTTCTTTTTCAAGATTTTGGAAGCATTTTTAGCGTAGTATTTTGTAGCCATTATTGCAGGAAATATTTCGGTAGAAAGTGCATCAAACCTCACTTTTCCATTATCATCCGAAATTATTTGAGAAAGCGAATCGATATTATTTACAAGATAATCCTTAATTTTTAGAATTTTCTTGCTTCTAATTTTTATTGGAATTTTTTGCCATTCAATCTGTGCCGCTCTACTTTCGTTAATCATTCGCTTCAAATCTTCTGTAGTTTGAAGTAACGATTCTCCAATTTGCTCACTATTTGCTGGATTAAACGATAAAGTTTTAGTTTGTGCTTCCATTTGTTTATTCCTTTAAAAATTTAATTCAAAAATTATTTACCAAATAGTTCCAAAATGAGATGAGTTAGCAACTTCAGTCACGTTTTTTGCTTCTTCCAACAAAATTTTTCATAGCATCATTTATGCCCATAAAATTTGAAATCCAATCAAAAATTGGAACAGGCAAAAGTCTTAGTGGGAAAAGTGTGTAAACCATTGGCGGAGAAATTACGCGATGTTTCTTTTTAATAATTGCGTTTACAATTTTGTTGGCAATTTTATTTTCATCCAAAATTGGAAGCAAAAATGAAAATCGTGATTTTACACCACTAAACATTCCAGTATTTATAAAATATGGAGTAATAATTGTTGTGTAAATATTCTTTTTCATCTGTTTTAATTCCATTCTGAGCGATTCGTCAAAACCAAAATGAGCAAATTTACTTGCTGAATAATCCGCCATTTTTGCAACTCCAATCATACCAGCAGCCGAAGCAATATTTACCAAATGTCCAGTGTTTTTATCCAACATATCAGGAAGAAATACTTTTGTAGTCCACATTCCGGCAAGAGCATTTACTCGCATTGTGTTTTCAATTTCTTGAACTGAAGTATCAATAAAATATTTTCCAGTAATTATTCCAGCATTATTTATCAGAATTTCAACAAATCCGTGTTTTTCGGTTATAAGATTTTTGACTTCTTCCACTTCATTATAATTACCAACATTGCAGATATAACCAGATGATTTATAGCCTGAGTTTCTAATTTCGGCTACAACATTATCAAGATTTGCTTGATTAATGTCCAAAATTATAACATTTGCACCTTTTTTAGCAAGCAACTTTGCCATCAATCTGCCAATTCCACTCGCCCCACCTGTTATAACAATATTTTTGTTTTCAAATTCTTTCATAATTAAGCCTTATTAAATGTTATATATTTTTTCTTTCTCAATTCAACATTATTCAGATTCAAGTTTTGCCTCATTCCAACTTTCTGAAATATCATTTTCTACTTTTTTGACATAATTATCACTAAAAAGCCACCATTTTTCAATTATATGTTTGGATGAATTATCAACTATTTTTCCCGCTTTTGGAATTACAAACTCAATTTTCGCTTCATTTGCTGCAATAATTAGCCGTTCCGCTGGTTCAATCCAACTATGTAACGCTAAATTAAAAGTTCCCCAGTGAATTGGTAGCAATAGTTTGCCTTTCAAATCAATATGTGCTTTAACTGCTTCTTCGGAATCGGTATGAATGCTTCTCCACATTTTATTATAAGCTCCAATTGGCAAAATTGTAATTTCAAACGGACCAAATTTTTCGCCAATTTCTTTGTAACCTTGGAAATAACCAGAATCGCCACCAAAATAAATTGAGTGATTTTTACTTTTAATCACAAACGAAGCCCACAAAGATTTATTTCTGTCAAAAAGTCCTCTTCCAGAAAAATGTTGTGCGGGAGTTGTAATAACATCAATTTTGTCGTTCAACTTGTAACTTTCCCACCAATTTTTTTCAACAATTTTGGAAGAAGAAATTCCCCAATCCTCCAAATATTTTCCAACACCAATTGGGACAATAAATATTTTTGTAAGCCCATTTAGTCGCAAAACGCTCTCTTTATCCAAATGGTCGTAATGATTGTGCGAAATTATAACTGCATCCAAAATTGGAAGTTCTTCAATTTCTATTGGTGGATTGAAAAATCTTTTGGGTCCAAACCAATTAATTGGTGCTGCCCATTTTGAAAACATTGGGTCGGTTAAAATTAAGGTTCCGTCAATATTTATTAAAACTGTTGAATGACCAAGCCAAGTTGCAGATAAATTTTTATCTCCAAGGTTGGAAAATGAATCAATATTTATCTTTTCTGTCGGGATTTCAAAGTTTGGTTTTCGTAGTTGTGTGTTTTCAAACATAAATTTATATCCTATTTTAAAGAAGGATTCTGTTATCATTTCGGTTGGATTTGTGTTCACAAATTCTCCATTTTTATAATTTTCTACGGTTTGGTTTTCATAAATCATACTTTTTTGATGAAAGTTTAAAATTGAACAACCAGAAAAAAGCAATGCAAAAAATGCTATTTTAAGCAGTTTTTTAATGAAAAGTGTATTTACAATTTTATAATTCTTCAAGTTTTTATCCATTAACTAAGGCATTGATTCAACAATTTTGTAAATGTATGGAGTTATTCCCGAAAAGAAAAATTCCACCGCAATTAGCATAACAATTAAGCCCATTAATCGCATTAAAACGTTGCTTCCACTTGGACCAAGCAGACTCATAAGCCTTCTTCCGCTAATTAAAATAATTGCTGTTAATAAAGTAACTACAAAAATTGCAGAGATTATTTCGGCTTTTTTAAATATTGAATCGGCACTTTGCATTAAAATTATTACCATAGTTATCGAGCCAGGTCCGGTTATCATTGGAATTGCAATTGGCGTTATAGCAACTTCTTTTCCAAAATTTTTGTTGCTTTCGTTGTCCATTTTCTTTGGAACTGTTCTTCCGCGAAGCATTTCGTAGCCCATTACAAAAAACAGAATTCCACCAATTACTTTCAATCCAGATACAGAAATTCCAAAAAAATCAAAAATTACTTTGCCAGAAAGAGCAAAAAGGACTAAAGTTATAAACGAAACCACGCTTGCTTTAATTGCAACTTTTCTACTTTCGGCAGTTGAAAATGAATCGGTTAATGAAATGAAAAGCGGGACAACCCCAAGCGGATTTATCATTGTAAAAAGTGATGTTATGTATAAAAGTAATTCTTCAATCATTATTTTCTCATTATTTTAGTTGCAAAATAGCTGAACTTTAATGCAAACTCAATACCACCCACATAAAATAAAATTATGGAAAAATCTGTTTTCGTATTTTGAATTTTAAATGTGATTCTTCTACTACTATTTTGACAAGTAATTTTTACCGATATTTTTTGTTTCTGGAATAAACCAATTTTAATTTGTTCAAAAATTAACGAATTTGCAAGATATTTTTGGGCATAAATTTTGTAAATATTCATGTCTTTAATTTGAGAAAAATATGCAAGCTGGAAATTTTAACTATCACCAAATTTTATTTACTCTTGATACAATAAAACAAAATGATGAAAAATTAACTTATTTGAACGATATTGGAACTCAAATAGACAAAATAATCACATCATTTGAAGCCCCAAAACTTTTTCCATTAAATATGTATGCTTTAAAAGATTTGGATATAGAAGGAAACTGTCGTGAATTTCATGATTTTATAAGTAAACAATTTAGCTATTCGAGTAATTACGAAAGGAATAGTCACAGAAGAAAATATCCTGGCGAAAGTGAATTAAAAGGATTACTGCGAAGGGAAATTCTAAACTATAAAAAATTATCAATAATCATAAATAAGGAAATATCTAGCTTGTCAAAATTTACAAAAGTACCAAACGCTGAATTTTTTAATGACCAATTTTTTGATGAATTTATTTTGCCGATTAAAACAACTCCAAAATATGTCACCAATTTGCTAATTAGCAGCAAAGCAAAAATTATTTGGAATAAATCAATTGGCGAACTTATTGATTTAATTAAAATTATAATCGTTTTGGAATTACATCCAAAAATTGAAAATAACGGCATAATTAGCTTAATTTGCGACAGATTTGTTGATCGCAACAAAGAGCCTTATTCAAATATGCACGTTGAAAAAACACATAATCTGTTAGAAAATACATTTTGGCAAAACAGTAGGACGGTAATTCCCAAATATTTACAATAATTTGATGTTAAATATTTAGAAATTCGTCCCAAATTTTGTAAAGTTTATAAGTTGCTTCTACATCGTGTCCGCAATATGTTGCAATTTCTTCAAGTTTTCCAGCAGCATAAAGTTGTTTAACATCCATTCCCGAAACTCCGTGCGATTTTGGCGATTCAATTCCAAACGATTTACAGTAAAAATCGAGATTAAATTTTTTGGTAGTTCCAAAATTTGTTAAAACTTCCAATAAATCAATGTGTGAGTTATTGTCATATCGCTTTTTAATAAAATTTCTGGATGGTTTAATTTTTAGGATTGCCGAACGCATCATTAAAAATGGAATATCAAAATTGCGTCCGTTAAAAGTAACTACTGCATCGGCTTTTTTTACATAATTCCAAAAATGCGTTAACATTTCCGCTTCGGAATATGAACAATATTTTACACCCGTTTCTTCCGATTGCCATTCTTTTACTTCACTTCCTTCAAACAAAACCATGGAATGCTCGGTTTCTGTGTTTAACATTCCAATTGCGACAACTTTTGCGGTTAGTGGATATAATGACAAAAAGCGAATGGCTTCGTCTTTTAATTTAATGCGTTGTTCCTCATTTGGCTCTTTTTCGGCAGCGCGGAGCAAAAACTCTTGCTGACTTTCGGACAAAGTTTCAAATTCAAATCCAACAGTTTCAATATCAATAACAAGTTTCATAAAACCCCCTAAAATTAGTAATAAATTAGTTTATATTTTGTGTACTTCACTCTCAAAATTTTGAATTGCCATAATTAAAGATTCTGGCAAATCTTGTTTTTCTTTTGTGGAAAGTTTAATATGGACAAAAATTCCACCACCGATTGCAATTATTTTTCCATTTCCTTCATTTTGGATAATGTGTTTAAAGCTAAAGCTCGAGTTTTTTATCCATTCAACTTTTGTAAATATAGCTAATTCTTCATCAAATTTTGCAGGCATTAGATAATCAATTTCATTATGAGCCATTATGAAGAATGAATCGCCAGTCATTAGTTCTGCTAAGTTATATTTTGCTTTCAAATCCTGCAAATATTTTATACGAGCATCTTCAAAATAATTGAAATAAACGGCATTATTAACAACGCTCATCATATCAACTTCGTGAAATTTCACTTTAATACTAATTTTATGATGAAATGCATTTAAATTCAATTTTTTATCCACTAAAAACCTCACTTAATATTTGCTTTGCATTTTCAATATCTTCAACAGAAATATCAAGATGAGTTACTGCACGAACGACACCAAATCCACCAGGTCCGAGTAACAAACCTTTTTCTTTTGCTTTTGAAATAACTTCATCAACGGACATTTTTGTTGGTTTAAACATCAACATATTTGTCTGAACTAAATCAAGATTTACCTCAACACCTTCAATTTGTGAAAGAAAATTGCCCAAATTTTTAGCATTTTCGTGGTCAACTTTCAATCGCTCAAAATTATTTTCAATAGCAAAAAGTCCAGCAGCAGCAATAATGCCAATTTGTCTCATTCCGCCACCCCAAGCTTTTCGTTTTCGGAATGCTTTTTCAATCATTTCCTTTTCGCCAAGAATTACAGAACCAATTGGCGCCCCAAGTCCTTTTGAAAGACAAACCGAAACAGTATCAAAATAAGAAGAATATTCCTCCAGCGAAATTCCAGAAGCAATTGAAGCATTCCACAATCTTGCTCCATCGAGATGCATTTTCAAATTATACTTATCAGCAACATTTTTAATTTCTTTAATATTTTCAAGAGGATAAACGACTCCACCAGCTACATTGTGTGTATTTTCGATTTCAATTACTTTTGTTTGAGGCATATAATATGCAGTTTTTGGACGTATTGCTTGTTCAACTTGCTCAGCCGATAAAATTCCATTATCGCCAATTAACAAATTCATCGATAATCCACTCAAAGCTGCTGGCGAACCAGATTCATATTGAAAAATATGCGAACTTTTTTCGCAAATAACTTCATCACCAGGTTGTGTTAAAACATTAAGACAAAGTTGATTTCCCATAACACCACTTGGAACAAAAAGTGCGGCTTCTTTTCCAAACAGATTTGCACAATATTCTTGCAATTTGTTTGCAGTTGGGTCTTCTTTATAAACATCGTCGCCAACTTCTGCGTTTGCCATTGCATTTCGCATTTCTAGACTTGGCTTTGTAACCGTATCACTTCGTAAATCAATCATTAAATTTTCCTTTAATTTTTGCAATTAAGCTTAATATTATTATTAAAATAGAAATAGCCGAAGCAAAAAGTGGAACAAGCCAAGGCCGTTTTGTATAAAATGTTAATTCACCATTTAGTGGCACGTCAACAATAAGTGCAGTTTTTGTGTACATTTTTGTTTCGGAAACTGTTCGTCCAAGTGGGTCAATTAAACAGCTAATTCCTCCATTTGCAGCACGTACAACCGAGCGTTTGTTTTCAACTGCACGAATTACGCTCATTTCTTTGTGTTGATAAGGACCGCTTGTATCGCCGTACCAACTATCGTTTGTAACAACCGCAATAAATTCAGCTCCTTTTTTTGCAAAAACTGATGTAAATATTGGATAAATTGATTCAATGCAAACAATTCCTCCAATTTTAATGTTTTCATTTTTTGAATTTTGAGCAGAATTTACTTGGAAAATTGTTGTATCTCGTCCGGTATTCCAGCTCGATATTCCAACATTCCATTTTATCCAATCGCCCAAAAATGGTAAAGATTCAACCAATGGGACTTTTTCGCCAAATGGAACAAGTTTCATTTTGCCATATTTTTGCACTTCTGTGCTATTTGGGTTAAAAAGCAAAATTGAATTGTATGACGTATAAAGCACTTTTCCGTCGTTAAGCGGTTTTGCATCTAATGGAGCGTTTGATTTGTTATAAAAGAAATTGGCGTCTGGCATTCCCGTTAAGATTGATATTCCATAATTATCAACAAAGTGGCGAATTCTTTTCACTTCATCGGCATAATTTCCAGCAAGCAAATAAACAGGCAGAGCGGTTTCTGGCCAAATTACAATTTTTGCACCTTTTTTAATAGTTTCTTCGCTTAATTTAAAATATGTATCTATTTTCTCGTTTAAATTTCCATCTTCCCATTTTTTATTTGGGTCAATATTTGGTTGAATTAAACCAACTTTCGCACTTCCAGTTTGTGAAGAAAAACTGTGAATTGTATAATTTCCATAAATTATTGGAATTAAAATAATAGCGACAAAACTTGCGAGAGCTTTTTTGTTTATAATTCCAAAAACTGTGAAATCATTTTTAAATTTGTAAACTAAAATATTTGCAAAAATAATGAGGATTGAAAGTCCGTAAACGCCTACTATATCCGCAATTTGAATATAATTTGTAAAATATGAAAGTGTATTTCCAAGAGTTAGCCAAGGAAATTTGAAATCGGTTAAACTATATGCAAACTCAAAAGTAGCCCAAAAGAACGGAAAAAGATACAATGCTAAATTTTTGTTAACATACTTTTTAGTAACAAAATAAAGCGTTGAAGGAATTAAAAAAACAAGCGGATTGAAAAACAGCAATGTTGTTCCAGCAATCATCAAAAATGGATCTGAATTTGGAAGCCAACCACCGACCCAATAAAGCGTTATAAAATTGAAAATAAATGCTGTGAAATAAGTAAATCGGTTTATTTCAGCTAATCCATTTCTCTTTTGAATAACCACAAAATAAGGTACAAATGCTACAAAAACTAAATAAGGAAGTGGAATTGGTGGATAAGAAATGCCAATCATTATTCCACTAAGTAAACCAAGTAATAGATTTTTGCGATTTTCCTTTTTTTCTTCAGCTGTTTTATAAGTTTTATACTTGTTAAAAAATTTCATCAACGTTTCCTTTTTACAAAATATTTAACTGCAAAATAGATTATAACAACAGCTGCAATTATTCCACCAATAATTGAATAAGTAGAAAGATAATAGTCAATTGTTTCAACATTGTTGCCAAGAAACATTCCTAAAGTTATTATTAAAACGTTCCAAACAAAAGCCGAAATTGTTGCAAAAATGAATGTTTTTAGCACTTCAAGTTCGTAAACTCCAGCAAAAAAACTAATTACCGAACGCGTTCCGGGCATAAATCTGTTTGCAATTATTAGTTTGTAACCCCATTTATTAAACCAAATATCTGTGTTGCTTAATCCTTCTTGAGTGATAAATGAGATTTTTCCTGAGCGAATTATATTTTCGCCAAACAATTTTCCCATTAAATACATTAGCATAAATCCAAGCGAACTTCCAAAACTTGTAATTAGCAAAACTGGAATAAATCCCATAGAAGTTGAAGCAATTAACGAAGCACCAACCACAACCACAACATCACTTGGAGATGGTGGAAAAATATTTTCGGTAAACGCGAAAAGGAACAAAATTAAATAAATTAGAATTGGATCTAAATTACTCATATAAAGTAGTGTGCTTTCTAACATCTATTTTTTTACCATAATTACTGTTGAAATAACCTTAATTCCCTTTTCTTCGCCAACAAAACCCATCCACTCGGAAGTTGTTGCTTTAACCGAAATTTGCTCAATATTGCAATAGAGAATTGATGCAATCATTTTGCGAATACTTTCAATATGTGGAGCTAATTTAGGACGTTGTAAAACAATTGTGGAATCAAGATTTCCGAGTTTGTAACCTTCACTTTCCACAAGTTTATTTACTTCGGATAAAAGAATACTGCTTGCAATTCCCTTGTATTTTGGGTCAGTGTCTGGAAAGTGCTTTCCAATATCGCCAAGTGCTAGCGCACCAAGCATTGCATCACAAATTGAATGTAGCAAAGCGTCTGCATCTGAATGACCTTTTAATCCTCGTTCAAATGGAATTTCAATTCCACCAAGCATAAATTTTCGGTTTTCGATAAATTGGTGAACATCGTAACCAAAACCTATTCTGTAATCATTTTTCAATGTTTTATCTCAAAAGTTGTAAATTCGTTTTTATATTCCGACCAATAAACCGAATGTGCTTTAACATAAGAGCGACTTGGTCCAATTTTTATATAATCAATTAATTCTTCAATTAAGTACTTTTCACCTTCGGCAATTGTAAAAACTCCGCCCGAAAACAAATTTTTGGTAAATCCAGTTAATCCAAGATTTTGAGCTTTTGAATAAACAAAATATCTAAAACCAACTCCTTGAACCAATCCAGTTACTGTTATTTCGGCACGAGCAAAATTTTCGGACATATTTTATAATAATTGATAATTTAGTGGCTAAAGTTAGTTATTAATATTAAAAATAGCATAATGAATAGAAATATTAAATTGATTTTCGCAAAAATTTAACAATTTCGTCATATGTTTCTGAAATTATTAGTCCAACAAAAATTAGAAATGCCCCAAACAATCCAAAAGCAGTTATTCGCTCGCTTAAAAAGATAAATGCAATAATTGAAGCAAAAATTGGTTCAAACGAGTACACAATTCCAGCTTTTGTCGGAGAAACTAATTTTTGATATTTTGTCTGCAAAGTTGTTGTAAAAAGAGTTGCAAAAATTGATGTGTAAATAATTCCAAAACCAAGTTGGGAAGTTAATTGAATGCGTAATTGTTCGTAATTTATAAAGTCAAAAATAATTGCTGCCGAAAAGGATAAAAATGCAGTTACACCAATTTGGACAATTAAAAGCATCCAAAAAATATATTTAGCCGAAAGCATATCGAGATAAACAACATACATTGCAAAAAAGAAAGCACAAATTAGTGTTAAGAAATCGCCATAATTAAAATTTGTAACAATATCGGTTAGCAATGTAACTATTGAATTTCCACCAGAAAGGAATAAAATTCCAATCAAAACAACAATAACTCCGATAATTGCTCCCGTTTTGGGCTTCTTTTTTTCAATAATTAGCTGAAGAAACGGAATAATTGCGACAGTTGTTCCAGTTAAAAATGCTGATTTTGTTGCCGAAGTAGATTTTAATCCAACAGTTTGCAATGCAAAACCAGCAAAAAGAAGAATTCCTAAAATAATTGGCGGAATCAGTTTGGCATTTTTCCAATCTAAATTACGCCTAAGAACTATTGGCAAAAGTATTACACCAGCAATCAGAAATCGCAAACCGATAAATAACATTGATGAAATATCTACCAGCGCACCTTTTACAATTACAAAAGTAGCACTCCACAAAACAGTAACTATAAGTAGATTAATTTCGCCTTTATATTTTTCAAAAAATGAATCATTCATTGCTATTGTAACCGAATGAATTTAATAACCGCTCGTCGCTTCTCCATTTTGGGCGGACTTTAACTCGCAATTCCAAAAAAACTGGTCTGCCAAGTAATTCTTCAATTGCTTCGCGTGCGTATTTGCCAACTTTTTTTATTGTTTCGCCTTTTTTCCCTATAATAATTGGCTTTTGAGTTTCGCGTTCAACAACAATGCTTGCTAAAATAAAGTCTTTTCGTCCTTCATTTTCGCTAAATTCTTCAATCAAAACTTCTGTGCTAAAAGGAATTTCTTCTTTGTAAATTTCAAATATTTTTTCACGAATAATTTCGGAAACAAAAAATCTTTCGTGTTCGTCAGTTAGTTGGTCGTCAGGAAAGTATTTTGGTCCAATTGGAAGATTTTCGACAATTGCATCAACAACATTGGAAATACTAAATTTAAGCAAAGCCGATATTGGAATAATTTTTGTAAAAATGTTCAATTTTTCAAATTTTTCGGCTAATTTGTTTACAACATCTTCGTTTGATTTATCAATTTTGTTCAGAACCAAAATTTTTGGTTTCTTTTGTTTGTCTAAAATTTGCTTAACTATTTTATCTTCTAAAGTATTTTTACCTTCTTTATCATTAATTACGTCAATAAGAACCACTAAAATATCTGCATCATTTACCGAATTTTGCACAAATTCCATAAATTTTTTCTGAAGCAAATAATTTGGGTCTAAAATTCCAGGCGTGTCAAGAAATATTATTTGGTAATTTTCGTCAGATAAAATTCCAAGCACTCGTTTTCGCGTAGTTTGCGGTTTATTTGTAACTATTGAAATTTTTTCGCCAAGAATGCTGTTCATCAAGGTCGATTTTCCAACATTTGGCTTTCCAATTATTGCAACATATCCAGATTTTGTTTTCATAAATTTTCTTTTTGTTTTTGTAAAGATATAAATTTAACACCATAAAATATTTGTAATTATTATAAATTAAGTGCTATTTTTAATTGTGTTATATTTGTTTAATTATGTTAGAGGCAATATGTATAATCAAAGACACTTTTGTACTTTTCCCTTAATTTCTAAAATTATTGGAACGATGATTAAGTCAAATCTACTTTTTCTCATCTTTTTTACTTCAAATATTCTTGCTCAAAATTATGGAATAGGTATTAAATATAATACTACATTTTCGGACAAATACACTACCTACAACTCATTTTTGCTAGAAGGTAATTTATTATTAGATAAGCATTTCGAATTAGGTGTAATTGCTGGATTAAACTATTCTCATCTTAATAATAGTATTCTTTCAAACTATAATACTTCTCCGGACTCATATTATGCTAATGTTATTCTTTCGGCATCGGTTTTTGGTGGAAGTGTTAAATATTATCCTTTTACTTTTAAGAGTATATATTATCCCTTTATTGAAATTAGAGGAACAAAATTCTATGAAAATAGACTTTTATTGCCCAATGGTGGTGGAATTTGGAGTGGTGGTTTTTACAATTTTGATACTAACAATGATGTAGCTCTTTCTCTTGTTGGAGGTGTTAAAATTAGTCCTACTAAAATAAAAAACATAAATATTTTATTAGAAATTGCTTTTCAAAAACGCCATTTTGATTTGACTTATGAAGAATTGGGAGATTACTCAAATTTAATTGCTACCCACTCAGAATTTAAACAAATTGATTCCATAAACTTTGGCATTGGTTTACAATTCGTATTCTAATTTTAATATTTAATTGTGGAAATGAAGAGCGTAGAGACGTAGCGTGCTACGTCTCTACAGAATTTTGAGAATTTAATGTGCGGCATCAACAACTGCAATTGACGACATATTTATAATATCATCAACGCTTGCATTACGCTGAAGTAAATGAACGGATTTGTTCATTCCAAGCATAATTGGTCCAATAACAGCAGCCGAAGCCAATTTATCCAACAATTTGTACATAATATTTCCTGAAGCAAGATTTGGGAAAATTAGCACATTTGCACGACTTTGAAGTGTTGTGAAAGGATATTCTTGTGATAAAGTTTCAAAATCAACTGCAGTATCTGCTTGCATTTCGCCATCGCAGTGAATATCTGGACGCAATTTGTTTACAAGCATTGTAGCTTTTCGCATTTTAATCGATTCTTCATCCTTAACACTTCCAAAATCACTAAATGAAAGCATTGCAACTGATGGCAAAATGTCAAATTCTTTTACAGTATCTGCAGCAAGAATAGCTATTTCGGCTATTTCTTCGGCAGTTGGATTAATATTTACAGATGTATCAGCCAAGAAAAAGACTTTTCCTTTAAGAATTACAACATGCATTCCCGAAACTTTATGAACTCCTTCTTTAACTCCAATACACTCTAAGGCTGGTTTAATTGTTTCTGGATAGAACGCACTTACACCACTAATTAAAGCATCTGCTTCGCCAGTTTCTACCATCATTGAGCCAAAATAATTTGGACGACGGTGCATCAGCTTTTGTGCAATTTCGGTTGTAACACCTTTTCGTTGTCTTTTTTCGTGGAATTTATCGGCATATTTTATTGCTTTTTCGGAAGTTCTTAAATCGTGAATTTCAAATTTATCAACCTCAAATCCTAATTCAGAAATTCTTTTTTCGATAAATTCTTTTCTTCCAAGAAGTACTGGAAATCCGATTCCTTCAGTTGCAACTGCATAAGCTGCTCTAATAATGCTGTCGTTTTCACCTTCTGGATAAACTATTCTTTTTGGATTTTCTTTTGCTTTGTGCGACATAAGTCTAATTATTTCTTGTGAAAATCCTAATCTTTCTTTCAATTCCTCTTCGTATGCGTGCCAATCGGTTATTATTTTGCGAGCAACGCCACCATCAATTGCTGCTTTTGCAATAGCTGGAGCAACTTTCCAAAGAACGCGAGGGTCAAAAGGTTTTGGAATAATATATTCTCTTCCAAAAGAAAAATTTTCGCCTTTATAAGCTCTTTTTACTAATTCTGGAACTTCTTCTTTTGCTAAATCGGCAAGTGCTTTTACTGCAGCCATTTTCATTTCTTCAGTAATTGCAGTTGCTTTTACATCCAAAGCACCTCTAAAAATAAATGGAAATCCAAGAACGTTATTAACTTGGTTTGGATAATCGCTTCTTCCAGTTGCCATAATTACATCGCTTCTTGCTTCTAAAGCATCTGTGTATGTAATTTCTGGATTTGGATTTGCCATTGCCATAATAATTGGAGTGCTTGCCATTCCAGCAACCATATGTTTTTTTAGCAATCCACCTTTTGAAAGTCCAAGAAATGCATCAGCACCATTCAAAGCTTCTTCAATTGATGTAAATTCGGTGTCTTGCGCAAAAGCTTCTTTGTATTTGTTTAAGTCAGTTCTACCTTTGTGAATATGTCCTTGAGTATCAAACATTGCAATATTTTCGCGTTTAACGCCAGCAGTAATGTATAGATTGCTACAGGCAATTCCTGCCGCACCAGCTCCAACAACAACTAATCGCATATCTTCAAGTTTTTTTCCAGCAATTTCGGCAGCGTTAATTAAAGCTGCGCACGAAATAATTGCAGTTCCGTGTTGGTCATCATGGAAAACTGGAATGTTCATTGTTCTTTTCAACTCTTCTTCAATTTCAAAACATTCTGGTGCTTTTATATCTTCTAGATTAATTCCACCAAATGTAGGTTCCAATAGTTGAACCGCTCTAATTACTTCTTTTGGGTCTTCGGTATTTAATTCAATATCAAATACGTCAATATCAGCAAATCTTTTAAATAGTACTCCTTTTCCTTCCATAACAGGTTTGCCGGCAGCTGCGCCGATGTTGCCCAAACCTAAAACTGCTGTGCCATTAGAAACAACTGCAACAAGGTTGCCTTTTGCAGTATATTCGTACACCAATGATTCATGTTTTTCAATTTCAAGACAAGGTTCGGCAACTCCTGGTGTGTAGGCAAGTGAAAGTTCACGTGCTGTAAAACATGGTTTTGTAGCAATTACTTCAATTTTTCCCTTTCTACCTTCACTATGGTATTTTAAGGCTTCTTCTTTTGAAACACTCATAAAATTATCTCCTAAATTAAAAATCAAGTTGTTTAAAATTACAAATATTTGTAAAGAAACAAAGTAAAATTAATAAGATTAAAAGATATTTTTGGTTACAAAGTAAGTTAAAATTTAATTTTAATTATTTTCTGTGAGTGAAATTAAATATTAAGTGGTAAAAATAGAAAAGCCGATTTTGAATCGGCTTTTAAAGGAAAATCTAAATTTCCATAATTTCTTTTTCTTTGTGGGCAACCATTTCGTCAATAGTTTTTATATGGTTATCAGTAACTTTTTGAATATCTACTTCACCATCTCTTCGTAAATCTTCCGAAAGTTCTTTATTTTTTTCCAATTTTTTTAGTTCGTCAATAGCTTTATGACGGATATTTCTAATTGCAATTTTGGCATCTTCACCAAATTTTCTTGCTAATTTTCCTAAATCTTTTCGTCGTTCTTGCGTTAATTGAGGAATTGGAATTTTAATATTAGTTCCATCATTTAATGGGTTATAACCCAAATCGGCAATTAAAATCGCTTTTTGGATCACAGAAACCATGTTTTTATCCCAAGGAGTTATTGACAAAGTATGGGCATCCAACACTGAAACGTTTCCAACTTGACTAAGCGGAGTTAATGTTCCGTAATAATCTACTTTAATTCCATCCAAAAGTGCAGTTGTAGCTTTACCTGTTCTAACTTTTGTTATTTCTTGTCTAAAGGCTTCAATGGATTTATCCATTTTATCTTTTGCTTCTTTAATTATTGCATCATTCATTATGTGACCTCATAATTTTTTCTTAATGTAAAACTTTTGTGCCAACTGTTTTGCCAGAAACTAAATCTAAAAGATTATTTTCTTTATTCATATTAAAAACAACAATTGGCAAGTCGTTTTCTTGGCATAATGAAATGGCTGTTAAATCCATAACTTTTAGACCTTTAGTCATTACATCTTTATAAGTTATAGTATCATATTTTTTTGCGTCCGAATTTTTTTCGGGGTCGGAATCATAAATTCCATCAACACGAGTTCCTTTAAAAACAGCATCAGCTTCAATTTCAACCGCGCGAAGGGCAGCTGCAGTATCTGTGCTAAAATAAGGATGTCCAGTTCCAGCACCAAAAATTACAATTCTACCTTTTTCAAGATGGCGCATTGCTCTTCTTCTTATGTACGGTTCTGCAATTTCTTGCATGTGAATTGCTGTCATTAAACGAGTGTACATTCCTCTAAGTTCAAACGCATTTTGCAAAGCAATTGAGTTAATAACAGTTGCTAACATTCCCATTTGGTCACCAGCAACTCTGTCAATTCCTTGTTCAACAGCGTTCAAACCTCTGTAAATATTACCACCACCGATAACAATACAAACTTGAACACCTATTTTTTGAATTTTTTTAACTTCTTCGGCAAAATATGCTAACATTTTTGGATCAATTCCTTGACCTTTTTCACCCATAAGTGATTCACCGCTGAGTTTTAATAGAACTCTTTTGTATTTTAATTCTGCTGTCATAATGTTCCAAATATAATAAAAAAAAAGGTCTTAATAAAAATTAAGACCTTTCTAAAATTCGATTATTTATTCTCATCAACAACGTGATAGCGATAAAATGCTGTTAGGCTAACATTTGATGAATTTTCTTTGTTAAATGCAGCAATAACTTCTCTTACAGATTTTGAATTATCTTTAACATAAACTTGTTCTGTTAAACAAACTTCTTGGAAGAATTTATTAATTTTCCCTTCGGCTATTTTATCTAACATTTGTTCAGGTTTACCTTCTTTACGAAGTACTTCTCTGTAAATTTCTTTTTCTTTTTCAATTACAGATTCTGGAACGTCTTCTCTAACAAGGTAAAGTGGACGCATTGCAGCAGCTTGCATAGCAATATCTTTGAATGTAGAAACAACTTTAGATGAATCAACACCACCAGTATTTTCAACTTGTAATAAAACAGCAAGTTTTGAGCCAGCATGTACATAATCAACATAAGTTGCATTTTCTATAGTATGCAATTTAAATCTTGAAACTTCAATTTTTTCGCCAATTTTACCAATAATATTAGATAATTCAGCTTCAACTTTTTTGCCATTTAATTCAGAATTTAATAATTCATCTAAATTAGCTGGTTTATTGTTAACAACAACATCTAAAATAAAATTGCAAAAATTAACAAAGTCATCGCTATTGGCAACAAAATCCGTTTCACAATTAACTTCAAGAATTACTCCTGTTTTTCCACCATCAAGAACTTTAGTTAAAATAGCACCTTCTTTAGCATCTCTATCTGCTCTTTTTGCAGCAACAGAAGCTCCTTTTTTTCTTAATACTTCAATTGCTTTTACCAAATCGCCTTGTGATTCAACCAAAGCTTTTTTGCAATCCATCATTCCAGCGCCTGTTTTATCACGCAATTCTTTAACTTGCGACGCAGTAATTTCCATAATAATTATTCCTTATATTTAATCTTTACTTTTCTCTATTCAGCAGAATCATCAGATTTTACATCTTCAGCAGTTTCACTAACTGTTTCTGTACTTGCTAAAGAGTCATCATGAGTAGGTTTTTTGAAGGTTCGAGCAACTTTTTTACCTTGTGCATCAAATTTAACTCTTCTAACTTTAACTTTTTCTTCCTCACCATCTTTATTTTCAGTTCCAGATTCTTTTTGGATTCTTTCTTCTTCAGCATCACGTTCTGCTTTAAGCTCTTTAGCTTTTGCTTGACCACTAATTATTGAAGAAGCGATAACGCCAACTATCAATTGAACAGCACGACCAGCATCATCATTTGCAGGAATAATTGAGTCAATTAAATCTGGGTCACAGTTTGTATCAACAATTGCATAAACTGGAATTCTTAATCTCTTAGCTTCCGCAACAGCAATTGCTTCTTTTTTAATATCCACTACAAATAAAGCACCAGGCAATTTGTGCATTGATTCAATACCATTAAGAATTTTTCTTAATTTATCACGTTCTCTTGTTTTGAATAATCTTTCTTTTTTGGTAATTTTTTCGAATGTTCCATCAATTTCCATTTTATCAATAGATTGCATTGTTTTAATGCTTTTTCTGATAGTAGCATAGTTAGTTAACATTCCACCAAGCCATCTTTCGCTAACCCAATTGCTATCGCATTTTTTTGCTTCAGCTTCAATTATGTATTTGGCTTGTTTTTTTGTACCAACAAACAGGATTGATTTTCCTTGAGCTGCAATATTTTCTAATAATTGAGCAGTTTCGTCAACAGCAATTTGTGTTTTTTTAAGGTCTATAATGTGAATCCCATTTTTTTCCATAAAAATATATGGTTTCATTTTAGGATTCCAACGGCGAGTGAGGTGACCAAAATGTGCACCTGTTTCTAACAATTCAGTTAGTTGAACTTTAGGCATAATAATGCTCCTGTTTTTCTTCTACTTTTATCAACTTTGCCACAAATCCATTTTATTGTAGGACACAGGGGGCAAATCCAAAAGTATGATTGATTAAATAATGATTTAAATAATAAATAAAATTCGTTATCTCTTTGAGAATTGGAATTTTTTTCTTGCTTTTGGTTGTCCATATTTTTTACGTTCAACCATTCTTGGATCTCTTGTCATCAAACCTTGAGCTTTTAGCAAAGGTTTAAAATCAGCGTTAATATCAACTAATGCTCTTGCAATTCCTAAACGAATGGCTTCAGATTGACCTGAAAAACCACCACCAGAAACATTAGCAAATACGTCGTAGGTTCCTAATGTTTCAGTAATGTTCAAAGGAAGCAAAACATCATCTCTATTTGTTTTTAGAGGAAAATATTTTTCAATTTCTCTTTTATTTACTAAAACTTTACCTGAACCACTTCTTAAAATTATTCTTGCAGTTGCGTTTTTTCTTCTTCCTACAAATATTTTGTCAGTCATTAAAATTCCTCTACTTATAAACTTAGTGTTTCTGGTTGTTGAGCTGCGTGTGGGTGTTCGTTGCCAGCATAAACTTTTAACTTGGTAAATAATTTTCTACCTAATCTAGTTTTTGGTAACATGCCCTTAACTGCTTTTTCAATAACCAATTCTGGTTTTTTGGACATTAATTGTGCAAAAGTTGTTACTTTTCCACCACCTAAATATCCTGAATGTCTAAAATATGTTTTTTGTAATTCTCTTTTTCCAGTCATTTTCACTTTATCTGCATTAATTACAACAACAAAATCACCAGTATCCATGTTTGGTGTAAATATAGCTTTATGTTTACCACGAATAACGTTGGCAATCTCAGTAGCTAATCTTCCAAGAACCTTATCAGTAGCATCCACAACAAACCACTTTCTATCCGCATCTTCAGTTCTTATAAATCTTGTTAATTTTTCCTGTTTCAAATCTAATCCTCCAATAAGGCACATACTATTTTACAAAAGAGTACAAAAATAATCTTATTAATCAATAATGTCAAGAAAATGTAACTTCTTTTATCCTAAAGAGTTAATTATTCTTTTTCTTAATCAAAAATTGCTAAATCAAATTAAGATTATTTATAATAGGCTAATATTGTTTTGGGAAACATATCAGAGATTAGCAGAAATCCGCTGTTAAATTTTACAATTCCTTCCCAATTATGACCGTTTTCATCAACTTGGTTAGAAATAATTAGTGGATTTTTGTCAGTTTTAACTATTTTATTTCCAATTAGCTGTAGTTCTAAAATCTGCTCAATTGCTTTCTTTTTGTCAGTAATATTTGGTTTAAGTTTTTTTGCTTCACCTGGATAATAATAATTTATAACATAAAATATTCCCAATGAATCAATTTTAGTTGCATCAGTTATCCGAAAATCAACTTGTGGCATTATAATTTTTTCTACAGAATTAAGATTTTTATGCAGTTTTGTGCAAAATGGCGATTTGTTAACATTAAATCCATTTGCTTCGTGTATTGCATAAATTGAATTTTTTGAAGATGTTATAGTTTCTTCACCCATATTGTGTATTCTTGTCTGCGATTTTATTTCAAACATATAATTTGTATCTAAAACAAGTATTTTTTTATCAAAATCAATTTTACCCATCACAATGTAACTTGATGGTGAATTGCTATTTATCGATTCTATTGAAACATAAACAGTGTCATTTACAAAAGTAATTGCTTCATAACCCGAACCATTACTTTTTCCAATTTTATCCAAACCTTTTGCACTAAAATGAATTTTTTCAGCAATTATTGCATTTTTGTCCTTTCCAGAAATGTAATTTTCAATTTTCTCTTTTGGAATAAAATAGACAGCTCCATCGTACTGACTATCCCATTTGTGTGGAAATTGTGGCAAAATAATCAAATTTTCGTTGTACCAAGCCAAACTTGAAGCTTCAATTTCACTTTGTGATAGATCGCCAGCAAGTTCAATTTCTTCCAATTTAGACGATAATTTAACTACTTTATCATTACAAGCAGAAAATATTGTTATTATTAATAGCAAAATGAGTAATTTTTTCAAATTATTTTACCTTTTTTTATTTCTTTCATTTGTCGGTTTAAATATTTAAAAATTGCATCATTTTTACAACATGATTTTTGCAAATGTTTTTTCAATAAAAATGATTGTTATTATTTTGTGAGTTTTTAATTATTTTTATCAACCATTTGGTAAAAATTTTATAGCTTTGCATATGAATCAATTAATATTCATAATTCTAATTTCGTTTTCGGTTATTTCCGCACAGACAATCTACGTTTCGGATTCTGCAACTGATGAAAATATTCCAATTAATGCTAATAACGAATGGACTATTGAACATTATGGGAAAAAATTGCACATCATCTTGGATACTGAAAATAGAAAAATTGATGGTGATGTAATCTATTTATTTATCGATAAGTTAGAAAACGGAAAATATTTGCCATTTGATAGCAAATCAATTAGCAATAATTCAAAAAACAAAATACTATTTGATTACGTTTTTACCGAAACAGGAAAGTACAAACTTTATCACGTTGATATTTCTCAAGCCAAAATTGCTTCCATTGATATAACTATTGCTGAAGACAAAAAAGCAAGTGACATAAATAACAGAATTGCTAATTATAGTAATGCTAAATTGAATTTTTATGAAAATATTTTATACGGTGGAGTTACTATTGGGCATACGCACCAAATATCGCTAAATGACGATTTTGGCGAAATTCATGTTAAAATAACAAATAATAGTCCACTTAATACAGACGTAATTCTTGTCTATTTTTGGCGAAAGGAGCATCGTTCTTTTGAATATGACCAATTTATTGAGTCAAAAAAATTTTCTGTTGAGAGAAATTGGAACAGCACTTTTTTTAAGTACAAATTTCCTTTAGCTGGTGAATATAAAATTGTGGTTTATAATCAAGACGAAGTTTTAATTGGAACTGGTTACATAAATGTGCTAAATTAGAAATTAGCCACAAAAGAGTATTTTAGGATTATTTAAGTGTCATTTTTATAGCAGAAATCACTTCCACAAACACAAAACGCTAAAATATGTATTCAAAATTTTTAATATTCTTTATTAATAATCATATTTATTTAACAATAATTAAAACTCTATTTAATTTACTTTTAGTAATTAGTTTATTTCTAATTACCTATCTTTTTTTTATTTTGTGAATAGAATTTTTATTAAAAAAGGCAGTGATGAATTATTTTATTGGAATTGACGGTGGCGGCACTAAAACAAAAGCGGTTCTTGTTGATGAGAACATGAAAATTATTAGTGAAAACATTGGCGGACCATCAAATTTTTTGGTTTTTGATATATCTGATGTTGCAGAATCACTCGTAAATTTAATTTTGCAAACTTGTAATAGTGGCAATATTGAGCTTTCTGAAGTAAAATCGATACTTTTAGGAACAGCCGGCGCCGGAAGACGCGATGATGCTGAACGACTTGAAAATGCCGTAATTCAAAATGCTTTACAAAAAGGTATTTCAATTAATTCCTTTTCGGTTGAAAGCGACGCACGTATTGCTTTGGAAGGAGCTTTTTCTGGAAAACCGGGAAGCATTTTAATTGCAGGAACTGGCTCAATTATGTTTGGAAAAGATGCAGATGGAAATATAAAAAGAGTCGGCGGTTTTGGAAGAATTCTTGGAGACGAAGGTAGTGGTTTTCATATTGGAAGAGCTGGTTTAAGTGCTGTTGCAAAATCGTATGATGGAAGAGCTGCCGAAACTTTACTTACTAATTTAGTAAAGGAAAAATTTAATATTAGTAACTCAGTTGAGCTAATTAATGAAGTGTATAAAAATAATTTTGACATTCCTAAAATTGCACCATTAGTTATTGAAGCTGCCCAAAATAATGACGAAACGTGCATTAAAATTCTTAATTCGGAAATAGATGAACTTATTGAACACATTTTGGCTATGAAAAATTTGTTAAATGAAAAATTGCTTTTTATCAGTCCAATTGGTGGAACAATAACAACCGACAATTTTTATGCAAATTTATTCCAAAAACGAGTTAATTCTATTCCAGACGTAAAATTAGTGGTACCAGAACTGCCCCCTGATGTTGGCGCAGCTTTAATGGCAAAGATGGTCTCTATAAATAAAAGGTAGTTTTATATAATTTTTGTAGCAGTAATTCCAAATATTTTGGATTTTTTTTAGATATATTTCAAAAACTTAAAATAATTAAAGGTTATTCAAATGAAAGGAACAAAGAAGACTAATAGAAATCCTTGGGCTTGGTTGCCAACACTTTATTTTGCCGAAGGTGTGCCTTATATTTTAGTAAACACGGTTTCAGTTATTCTTTATAAACGAATGGGTGTTGATAACGCACAAATTGCCTTTTGGACAAGTTTGCTCTATCTTCCTTGGGTTTTGAAAATGCTCTGGGGACCTTTAGTTGATTTATATTCAACAAAAAGAAATTGGATTCTTTTTACTCAAATTATTTTAGCTGCTTCGTTTGGTTTCACAGCTTTTTCGTTGCATTTGCCCAATTATTTTATTGTTTCCCTTGTAGCTTTTGTTATTGCTGCGTTTGTTTCGGCTACGCACGATATTTCGGCAGATGGCTTTTATATGCTTGCACTTAGCAAAGAAGACCAAGCTCTTTTTGTTGGAATTCGTTCCGTTTTTTACAGAATTGCTATGATTTTTGGTTCTGGATTTTTGGTTTTTCTTGCTGGACAGTTGGAAACATCTTTAGGCGATATTCCTTTAAGTTGGACAATTGTTTTTGGACTTTCTGGAATCATTTTTCTTTTAATATTTTTATTCCATAAATTTATTCTCCCTTATCCGTTGGTTGATAACAAAAGAACTCCAAAAGAAATTTCTGAAGGTGCACCTTTTCTAAAAATATTTTCGGAGTATTTTAAACAAAAAGGTATTTTGGGGATTATCTTTTTCATCCTTTTTTACCGATTTGGCGAAGCAATGCTTGTTAAATTAGCTTCACCATTTTTACTTGATGACAGAACCGCAGGTGGATTAGGATTAACAACTTCCGAAGTTGGAATTGTTTATGGAACTGTTGGCGTTTTAAGTCTAATTCTTGGCGGAATTTTTGGCGGTTGGGTTATTTCTAAATTTGGATTAAAAAAATGTTTATGGCCCATGGCTATAATTCTAAACATTCCCCACGCAGCTTATTTATATATGGCAATTTTTCAACCACCAGTTTATTTGGCTTACCCGCTTGTTGCTATTGAGCAGTTTGGTTATGGATTAGGTTTTACCGCTTTTATGGTTTACTTAATGTATATTTCAAAAGGGATTTATAAAACTTCGCATTATGCAATTTCAACGGGAATTATGGCTCTTGGAATGATGATTCCTGGATTAGTTAGCGGTTACATTCAAGAAGCGGTTGGATATGTAAACTTTTTCATTATTGTATTATTAATGGCTATTCCTGGAATTTTATCGCTATTATTTATTCCAACAATTGAAGAAGAAAAGGAATCAATTTCTAAATAATTATAATTTTGAAAAAGGTGTTTCAATGAAGAAGAATTTTGTAATATCAGCTTTAGTTTTATCGCTATTTGGATTTTTTGCTTGTTCAAATAACAAAGTTTTACAAAATACTCCAATTGTTGACAAAATATTAAATGACGAAAATAGTTTTTTTTATATAGATGTTAAAAACTATCCCCAAAAAGATAAAAGTTTACCAATTGGTATTTTTGATTCAGGAACTGGCGGTTTAACAGTTCTTGACGCAATGATAAATTCCGATAATTTTAATAATGAATCGCATAAACCTGAAATACTTGGTGATAAAAAAATTGACTTTTTAAACGAGTCGTTTATCTATCTTGGCGACAAAGCAAATATGCCTTATGGCGATTATTCTGGCAAAAATAAGACTGATTTACTAAAAGAGCATATTATTAAAGATGCCCAGTTTTTGTTAGGAAATAAATACTATAAATCGCAAAACGCAAAAAATTTCAGTTCTGATAAAAGTCCAATTAAAGCATTAGTTATTGCTTGCAACACTGCAACCGCTTATGGAAAAACCGATGTTGAACAATTTATTGAAAAAGCTGGACTTGATATAAAAGTAATTGGAGTTATTGATGCTGGAGTTAGAGGTGCTTTAGAAAAAATATCCAAAACAGATAATGCAGTTATTGGAATTATGGCAACTGCTGGAACTGTTGCTTCCAACGGATATCCAAACACAGTTATTGAGCAAAAGCAAAAATTGAACTATTTGGGCGAAATTATCACTTTCCAACAACCTGGAATTGGACTTGCTGGTGCAATTGATGGCGAAAAGGATTATTTAGATGCCTCTTTAACTGCTGTTAGAAAAGATTATCACGGTCCTTCATTTACAAACATAGATGCAATAATTGATAAAAGCATACTAAAAAGATATAATTTTGACTTTTCGAACAATAAAATGCTTTTTGTTGGAAGCAAAGAAAATCCGACTGAAATTCAAATAAATTCTGTGGATAATTACATAAAATATAATGTGATTTCACTACTTGAAACCATAAAAAGCTCAAAAACAAGCATTAAACTCAATTCCGTAATACTTGGTTGCACGCATTATCCTTTTTTTATGGAAAATTTCAAAAACGAGTTTAATTTTGCTTACAATTACAAAGAAAATGGCGAGTATATTTATCGCAATTTTATGGTAGAAAACATTTCTTTGGTTGACCCAGCAATAAATACAGCAAAAGAACTTTATGTATATTTGGATGAAAATAATCTTTTTAATAATGGAAACATTGAAAATAGCGAGTTTTTTATAAGCGTTCCAAATCTCGAAAACAAAAACAATAAAATGAAAGATGCTTATAATTTTACTTACGATTACAAATACGGCAGAAATACTGGTGAAATTCAAGAGTATATTAAAAATGTACCTTTTTCTGATAGTACAATTTCAAATGATTTAATGGAAAGATTGAAAGAACAAATTCCTTTTACATATAAATTGATTAACAACAATCTCAAGAAATAGTAGATTTTATTGTTAAATTGTTGAATTGCTGAATTGTTTTATGACTTTATTACTATTTTTTGCTTTTAACAATTCAACAATGAAACAATGAAACCGTCTTGTTTTTTCAACAATACAACAATAAAGCAATATTGATTATTTAACTTAACTTCGCAGAAATAATTAGCTCTGCAAATTCCCTATAAACACCATTTCCACCATTTTTTTTGCAGACGTAATCAACAGCATTAAGAACAGAATCAACAGCATCGTTTGGCGCAGCCGAAAAACCAATACCACCAATTATTTCCAAATCGTTAATATCATCGCCAATGTATGCAACATTTTCGAGTAACAAATTCTTTTCTTTGCAAATTTCTTTTAGTTTTTCTAATTTATTCCACGAGTTGGTGATAACTACATCCATTTTTAATCTTTTATTTCTAACTTCTATTAATTCTGGTCCATCAGTTGAAATAATTCCACATTCAAAACCAAATTCTCTCAATCTTCTGGTAGCAATTCCATCTTTTACGTTAAACTTTTTCATTACCAAACCCTCTTGAGTGTAGTAAAGTCCTCCGTCAGTAAGCACACCATCAACATCTGTTATTACCAGCTTAATCTTTTTTAGCTTTTCTTTTAATTCTATTTCCATATAACTGCACAATTTTTAATTAATGATACGATAAAATAGTTTTTATTTGCAAAATAATTTATAAAATATTTTAGGACAAACAGTAGCATTTCTTGTTCAAAGTTCTTATTTTTTCACATAGTCTAATTTACCACAAACAAAAGGTAATAGTTTTGCATAAAGTTATAAGTGTTAAGTTATTGTTAAGAAGACAAAATAATTTGCCCTTATCCTTTCTTTATAATTATTATTGCTGCTATGATTTAAAACCCTAATTAATTTATTTACTAACAAATCATAAGGAAACTTAATGATGAAAATCTACAAAACAATCGTGTTAATGATGCTACTTACAAGTGCATTATTTGCGCAAACTTACACACTTTCTGGTGTAGTAACCACAACTGAAACTGGTGAAAAACTAGTTGGTGCTAACGTTTATTTAAAAGGCACGACTTTAGGTGCTGCAACTGATATTGATGGTAAATACTCAATTCCATCAATAGCTAACGGTAACTACACAATTGTATGTAGCTACATTGGTTTTGAAACTGTTGAACAAAAAGTTAATATTGCCGATAATATGAACTTAAATTTCTCTTTAAAAGATTATCAATTTTCTTTGAACGTTACAGTTCTTGCTGATAGAGCAAAAGAAAGAGAAACTCCAGTTGCATTTACAAATATTGACAAAAAGGAAATGGAAGAACAATTGGGTTCAAGAGATATTCCAATGGTTTTAAACACAACTCCTTCTGTTTATGCAACTCAAACCGGTGGTGGTGCTGGTGATTCAAGAGTTAATTTACGTGGATTTGATCAACGTAACATTGCTATTATGATTAATGGTGTTCCTATAAACGATATGGAAAATGGTTGGGTTTATTGGTCAAATTGGGATGGTCTTGGCGATGCAACTTCATCAATTCAAGTTCAAAGAGGTCTAAGTGCTGTTAACTTAGCTACTCCTTCTATTGGTGGAACTATGAACATCATTTCTGATCCTACAGCTCTTAAATTTGGTGTTAACTTCAAACAAGAATTTGGTAATGACGGTTTCTTAAAAACAACTCTTGGTGCAAATTCCGGTAAAATTGGTAATTTTGCTGTTAGTGCAAATGCTGTTAGAAAAACTGGAAATGGACTTATTGATAAAACTTGGACAGATGCTTGGGCATATTATTTTGGTTTAAGTTATGAAATTAACGATAAAAACAGATTAGAGTTTTATGCACTTGGTGCTCCTCAACTTCACGGACAAAACTCATATATGCAAAATGCTGCTACATACAGCAACGACTATGCAAGAGATGAACTCGGATACTCTACCGCTGATTTAGATGTAAAACGTGAAGCTACTACAGGTAGAAGATTTAATCAAACTTGGAATACTGTTAGTTCTTCTTATACCGGACAACAATACTGGAATGGAACAACTCATGACAGATATGACCCAAGTTTCATTAACGAAAGAGAAAATTATTTCCACAAACCAATAGTTAACTTAAACTGGTATTCACAATTATCAAAAGACCTTAGCTTATATACTACTGCTTATTGGTCTGGCGGTACTGGTGGTGGTTCTGGTACTTTAGGTAGCATGAAATGGGATTATACTGAACCAACAAGACAAGTTGATTGGGATGCAACAATTGTTAACAATCAAGTTACTGGCGAAGCAAAAGGTATTTTAAGAAATAGCGTTAATAACCAATGGTCTTTTGGTGCAATTTCAAAAGCATACTATAAAGTAAACGAAAACTTTAACGCATCATTCGGAATTGATTGGAGAACTGCTTCAATTGACCACTTTAGAGAAGTTAGAGATCTTTTAGGTGGAACTTACTTTATTGACAATAATGATGATTTTGCAACAACAAATCAAAAGAAACTTGGTGATAAAGTTGCTTATAACAACACAAATACTGTTGATTGGTTTGGTGCTTATTTACAAGGTGAATTTACAAAAGATAGAATTTCTGCTTATGGTACTTTTGGTTGGTCAATGATTTCTTACACATTTACAGACCATTTTTCTAAAGATGCTGTAACTGGTGATGAAGTTTATTCTGAAACTGATGGTTGGATTCATGGATATCAAATAAAAGGTGGTGCAAGCTATCGTTTAACAACAACAAACAGTATTTATGCAAATGCTGGTTATGTTAGCAAAGTTCCTATATTTGACCAAGTTATTGCTGATTACGACGGTACTGTTGCAACTGACCCTTCAAACGAAACCTTCATTTCTTTTGAAGTTGGTACTGATAACAAATTTTTTGATAATAAATTAAATACAAATCTTAATGTTTATTATACAACATGGATGGATAGAGCTAATAGACAAGCTGTTCAAAATCAAGATGGTAGCGAAGACTTAATTAACTTAAACGGTATTGATGCTCGCCACATGGGTATTGAATTACAATTAAACTATATGCCAATGTCAATGTTAAAACTTGATGGTATCTTCTCTATTGGTGATTGGGTTCATACTGATGATGTAAGTGGTACTTATGTTGATTATTCAAGTGGTAGCGCTGTTAATACAGAATATAACTATTATATCAAAGACTTAAAAGTTGGTAACCAACCTCAAACTTCTATGATTTTTGGTGCTACAGTTTATCCAGTTAAAGGATTATCATTCCAAGTTCTTTATAGCATGTATATGAACAACTATGCTAACTGGTCACCTACAAGTAGAACAGATGCAGATGGTATTGATATTGATAGAGAACAAAGCTGGAAAACTCCAGATTATAGTGTAATAGATTTACATGTTAATTATACTTTACCTTTCAACGTTTATGGAACTACATTTAGAGTATTTGCTCATGCATTTAACTTATTAGATGCTATTTATGTTCAAGATGCTAATGACAATAGTGCTTACAATGGTGTTATATATCCTGATGGTACAAAAGCTCCAAGTCACTCAGCTCAAAGAGCAGAAGTGTATTTAGGAATTCCTCAATCATTTAACGCTGGCGTTTCTGTTGCATTTAACTAATAGTTAATATACATTCTTTTTTCAAAAAACCTCCGAAATTCGGAGGTTTTTTTTATTAATCAATTCGACCTTAATCTCTTTTTTTATAAATTTGTGGGACAAATTTTAAATAAATATATCGGAAAGGATATATGAAGTGTTTTACAAAATATTATTTTTATTCCTCGTTTCAACCCAAATTTTAGCACAAAATTTCACGTTAAGTGGAAAAATTGCGGAAAATGACACAAATTTTCCTATTTCAAATTGCAATGTTTTTATTCCAGATTTGCAAATTGGCACAATAAGTAATTCTTATGGATATTTTGAAATTACTAACATTCCCAAAGGCAACTACAAAGTTGAATGCTCATTTATTGGTTTTAGAAAGGAAAGTAAGACTTTATTAATTGAAAATAATACGACAACTAATTTTCAGTTAATTCCAGAAGAAATTTTACTTAACGAAACGATTGTAAAATCAAGCAAGCCAAAATTGCGACAAACTCCCGTTGCATTTAGCGAAAAGCAATTTGATGATTTAGAGCAAACTCTCGGAACGCAAGATATTCCATTTTTGCTAAATTCAACTCCTTCACTTTATGTTTCGGCTCAAGGTGGTGGAACTGGCGATTTAAGCATTAATATGCGTGGATTTTCACAAACAAATCTTGCAATTATGGTTAATGGAATTCCAGTAAATAATCCAGAAAATGGCGAAATTTATTGGTCAAATTGGTCGGGAATTAGCGATGTTGTAAGCTCTGTTCAAACTCAACGTGGATTAAGTGCAAATCCTTACTCTTCTTCGGCGGTTGGTGGATTGATAAATATTCAAACTTATGGAGTTGGAAATAGAGAAGAATTTATAAAAATTAGAGCGGAGTTTGGCTCAAATAATTTCCAAAAACAGACAATTTCGTTCAATAAAGCAATATTTGATAATCTTTTTATAACTGCACTTTTTTCCAAAAAAAATTGGGATGGTTTTGCAGACCAGACTTGGCTTAAAGAATATACTTATTATTTTGCGGTTGGTGGAATTTTAGGAAATAATTCGCTCGAACTTAAAATAATTGGGTCACCACAAGAACACGGACAGCGACTTACTATGCTTCCAATTGAAACTTGGCAAAAATTTGGACAAAATTATAATCCAGATTGGGGCTACTTAAATGGCAAACCATTAAATTTGAGGACAAATAATTTTCACAAACCAACAGTTACGCTTAACCACAATTGGCAAATTAGCGATAATTTGTTGATGTCAAATATTTTTTATTACACTCCAGGAATTGGCGGTGGAACAATTCCCTCTTGGGGAATGTCGCTTGAAACAACCGAAAACGGATTGATAAATTTTGATAAAGAATGGCAAAAAAATTCCACAAATATTGATTCTACTTTTAGCACTTCTAAGCATTACACAAAAAATGCTCTCCGCGAAGCAGTTCACAAACACACTTGGTTTGGATTTCTGTCAACTTTAAAATTCAATCTTCCAAACACAATTTTTACTTTTGGAATTGACGGAAAATCCTATTCGGCTCAAAATTACAACACAGTTGGAAATTTACTTGGCGGCGATTACACAATTTGGAGTAGCGACGTAAACAAGCCTTGGGATAAACTTCTTTATGAAGGCGATATTGTCGATTTTAACGCCGATAGTTTTGCCCGCCATTTGGGTGGATTTATCCAAACAGAATTAGTTTTTGATAAAATTTTGGTATATTTTAACACTTCAACATCGTACACAGCTTATAATCGCATCGATTATTTTAATTATTTAGTTACAAATCCTAAAAGAGAAACTGGTTGGAAATCGTTTATCGGTTTTACGGGAAAAGCTGGAATGAACTACAATTTCGATTCCCAAAATAACATTTATGTGAATGTTGGATATTTTTCAAAACCACCACTTTCCGAAAATGTTTTTGATTACACAAATAATGTTTATGAAAATGTTAAAAATGAAAAAGTTTATAATTTTGAAGTCGGTTATGGTTTATCCAATTCGCAATTCAGCATTAAATCAAACATTTATTACACAATTTGGAATGATCGTTCAATTCGCAGTATGATTCAAGATAATTCCACTGGAAAGTTTTTTTATAATAATATTCTTGGTGCAAATGCTCGTCACATGGGTTTTGAATTTGACGGAAGTTATCAATTGTCGAAAAATTTATCTGTTAATGGCATTTTTTCTATTTCTGATAACAAATGGACAAATAATGTAAATGCTGTAATTTATCCCGAAAGCAATCCAAATCAACAGGAAAGTTACAATTCGTATGTAAAAGGTTTATTTGTTGGAGGATTTCCGATGTTGATGGCTTCAATTTCGGCAAAATATAATTTTAGTTTTAGTCAAAATGCTGAGTTTTTTATACTTCCAATTTTTAGATTTAGCGATAACCAATATGCCCAGTATAATTCCGATTTACGCTCAAATCCAAACGATGCAGGAATTAATTCGTGGAAATTACCTCAAATTACTATTTTTGACTTAAATTTTGGAATAAATCTTCTGCTACCAAATTATTTTGTAAAAACGGCAAATATAAATCTTCATATATTTAACGTGTTTAATTATGATAATTATATAATTAATGCAATTGATGGCGAAGACCATACTTCAAAATCGGCTTTAGTCTGGTTTGGAAGAGAACGTTGGTGGAGCTTAAATATGGCGTTTGAATTTTAAATTATTTTTGAGACTTAAATGAAAAAATATCTTTTTATATTATTAATTTGTGCAACAACTCTTTTTGCCCAACCAAAACCATACGTTTTGTTAGTTTCGTTCGATGGTTTTAGATGGGATTATTTAAACCGAAATATTACTCCAAATTTGGATTTGGTGGCTCAAAACGGAGTTAAAGCTTTGTCGTTTCGTCCAATTTATCCAAGTAAAACTTTTCCAAACCACATTTCAATAATTACTGGAATGTATGCTGAAAACCATGGAATTTTGTTCAATCAATTTGAAAATATTGAAAATGGAGATATTTATCGTTTGGGCGATTCCGCTTCGGTTCGAAATTCAAGTTGGTATAAAGGAGAAGCATTTTGGGAAACTGCCGAAAAAAACAATATAACATCTGCAAGTTTCTTTTGGCCCGGCTCTGAAGTAAACGAAGCAAAAAGGCGTCCAACTTATTATAAAAAGTATGAACATAATCTTCCATATCGCGAAAGAATTGATGGAATTGCCGAATGGTTACAGTTACCACAAAATGAAAGACCACATTTTATAACGCTATATTTCCACGATACCGATTCTTACGGACATGATTTTGGACCAAATTCGCCCGAAATAAATCAATCAATTCAACGATTGGATACGTTAGTCGGTTATTTGAACAAAAAGCTTTCCAAAATTGGAATGCAAGATAGCGTAAATGTTATATTTTTATCCGATCATGGAATGACAGAAGTTGATGTTGAAAGAACAATTAAAATTGAAAATATTTTATCAGGACTCAATTACAAATTTGCCGGCGCCGAAACTCTTTCTATGATTGAACCAAGTGAGAGTGATTTTGACTCCGTTTTCGCTCGTCTTGAACGTAACCAATCGCATTTTCGTGTTTATAAAAAAGAAAATATGCCTAATTATTATCATTTTAATCAAAATGACAACATTTTTTCAATTCTTTTGGTTGCCGAACTTGGCTGGTCAATTGTAGATAACAAGCAATTTTTGAATATGAGCAAATACGCAAGCAAAGGCAATCACGGTTTTGAAAACACAAACATTGATATGCATGGAATATTTTTAGCATCTGGACCGCAATTCAGAAATGGGTTTTTAACGGGAACCATTTGGAATATTGATGTTTATCCACTGCTTTGCAAAATATTTAATATTGCACCAAATCCTAAAATGGATGGAAATTTGGAAAGAATTGGGTTTTTGTTGAGCGATTAAGAAAAACTAGAAAATTCCCGTAATTTTTTAAATTATAACTCAAATTATTCCTAAAATAAAACTTTTGGCAAGTGAAATTGCGGGAATTTTTTTTATATTCTTATTTTTGACAGTTGTTAAATTATATCCAAATTTTATTTAAAACGATTAGTCGCACTTTTTACTATTTTCCCAAACTTGTTTTTTCAGTTAAATAGAACTTAAAATGAATGAAATATTAAATATTAAATACGAAAAACACATTTTAGATAACGGACTTGAAGTGGTTCTTTATCAAGACAAAACTCTTCCAATTGTTTCTGTAAATCTTTGGTATAAAGCTGGTTCGGCAAATGAAGTTGAAGGAAAAACTGGTTTTGCACACCTTTTTGAACACATGATGTTTCAAGGTTCAAAAAATGTTCCAAAAGAAAAACATTTTAAATTTATTGAAGAAGCTGGTGGAACTTTAAATGGCTCCACAAGTCTTGATAGAACAAATTATTACGAAACACTACCATCAAATTTATTAGAATTAGCACTTTGGTTGGAATCTGACAGGATGGGATTTTTGCTTGAATCGTTAACTCAAGAAAAATTGGACAATCAAAAAGATGTTGTAATGAACGAAAGACGCCAACGATACGACAATCAGCCTTATGGATTATCGTGGGAAATAATTTTTTCAAATCTTTTTCCTAAAAATCATCCATATCATTGGCCCACAATTGGTTGGATGAAAGATATTGAAAAATTTGAGCTAACGGATGTAATCGATTTTTTCAAGAAATATTATTCACCAAATAATGCAAGTCTTGTTGTTGCTGGCGATTTTGAGTATTCTGATGCTCTTTTGTTAGTAAAAAAGTATTTTGACGAAATTCCAAAAGGAAAACCATTTACTCAAATTTCTGTTCCAACTGAAAAATTAGCCGAAAATAAAAAAATAATTCACAAAGATAATGTTCAACTATCCAAAATTTATTTTGCTTGGGAAACCGCCAAACTTTTTGACCAAGATGACGCAACACTCGATATTTTATCCGATATTTTAAGTGGCTCAAAAAATGGCAGATTGTTCAAATCGCTTGTTTTTGAAAAGGAAATTGCACAAGATGTTGCAAGTTTTCAATATTCTGCAAGTTTAACTGGAATGTTTATAATTATTGCAACTGCCAAACCTGGAGTTGATTTATCCGAACTAAAAGTTGAAATTGAAGCAGTTTTGGATGAAATAATGGCAAACGGAATTACGGAAAAAGAATTTAATCGCTCAATAAATACTGTAAAATCATCGTTTATTTACTCTTTGCAAAATTTAAACTCGTTAGCAAATCAGATAAATCATTACAACACTTCGCTTGGCGAGCCAAATTCGCTTATTTTGGATTTAGAGCGATTTGAAAAATTAAACGTAAATTCGATAAATGAAGTAGCAAAAAAATATTTGAAAAATCCTTATGTTGAGCTTCATATTGTTCCAAAGGGAGTTATAAATGAAAATTGATAGAAGCAATCCGCCACAAAGTTCTGGCAAAGTTAAATTTACGCTTCCAAAATTTGAACGCTTTGAGTTAAAAAATGGAATGAATGTTTTGTTTATGCAAAAAAATCATCTTCCAGTAGTAAAAATAAATTTGCAAGTAAATTGTGGTAGTAGTTTTGACCCGATTGGAAAAAGTGGTTTGGCATTTTTAACTGCTCATTTAATTGGCGAAGGCGCTGGTGAATATAATTCGCTTCAATTGGATGAAGAGATTGAATCGCTTGGTACTTTGTTTGACCCATCTACTGATAACGACATTGTAAATTTAAGTATGCTTGCTCTTTCGGATAAACTTGAACGTTCGTTTGAATTATTGGCATTAATTTATCAATCTCCTCAACTTAATGATGATGATTTTAATCGTGAAAAGAACAAATTGCTAGCTAAAATTGTCCAAAACTTAAATGAGCCATCTTTTGTAGCTTCTTCTAATTTTGATAAAATTGTATTAAAAAACACTTTTTACGAAAATTCCGTTTTAGGAAAAACGAAAGATGTTGAAACATTTTCGAATAGCGATGTTATTAATTTTCACAAAAAATATTTTGTTCCAAGTAATTCGTTAATGATTGTTGTCGGAAATGTTACAAAAAACAATTTGGAAGAAATGTTGAACAAGTATTTTACAACTTTTGCAACAAGCATAATTGAGCCACCAAAGCCAATAATTGCAGAAAAGCAGAATTCCAAATTCTATTTTATTCACCAAGAAAATGCCGCTCAATCCGAAATTAGAATTGGACATCTTTCAAACAAAAGGACTGAACCAGATTATTTTGCGAAAAATATAGCTAATTCCGTACTTGGTGGTCAGTTTTCGAGCAGATTAAACCTCAATTTGCGCGAAGCAAAGGGTTTTACTTATGGAATTCACTCCGCTTTTATTTATTACAAAAATGTTGGATATTTTGAAATATCTACATCTGTTAACGGAAAAGATACTGCTGAATCCATTTCGGAAATAAATAAGGAATTAGCTGGACTCAAATTGGAAATTACAGATAATGAAATTGATTTTGTTAAATCATATTTTATTAAACGATTTCCGGCAACGTTTGAAACAAATTCCCAAATTGTGAATAGCCTTTCAAATCTTGTTAAATTCTCACTTCCTGAAAATTATTTTGACAATTACATTCAAAACATTTCCAATTGCTCCAAAGCGGAAATTGAGAAAAGCATTATTGAACATTTTAGAACAGATGAACTTATTTATCTAATTGTTGGCGATAGAGAAGTTGTTATACCTCAACTTAAGCAAATAACTAATTTGGAAATTATTGAGTTGGATGTTGAAGGAAATCTTGTTTAATTATTTTTGAAAATAAAAATGATAATTACACAATATCATTCGAAAAGGAATAATTTAATCGTTTTAATTTTTCTTTTACAATCTCAAAATATTGGACTTTAAGTTCATCACTAAGAAAAGAAAGTTTTATTAAGTTTTCAATTTCACTTGTTTTTGAAACAAAATTGTTAAGTATTTTTTCAACTCTTGATTCTTTAATGCCAATTTTAGTTCCAAATTCAGAAAAATCATCTTTGGTGAATTTTCCATTAAATTTATAACCTTCTGTTTCGTATCCATCTTTGAATAATTCCAATGCTGTATCTAATTCGTTAGCAATATGTAAATTAGTATTTAGTAGGTCGTATGCAGGTGTTAATCGATATTCGCCAAATTTTGGTTCTCTAAACAGCGAAAAATTTTTCAAGTGTGCATCTCCATTTCCAATTAAGTAATTAAAAATTACTATTTCAAAAAATTGTTCTAAATCAATTTTATATGTCGCGACATGTTTTTTTATTAATTCTGCAATTTCTTCGTAACTAAAATCATATTTATAATTTTCACCATTAATTTTAGCCGAGCGGTTCGAAATCTGTGCAAAATCTTCCTGTAATATTTTAACTCCATTTGGCAATCTATCAAACCGCTTAACAAGATACGCTGGAGTTTCATCATTAAAAAACACAATGGCATTTTTTGCTGTATTTATTTTAAATACTTTCTTTGCAATTTGCATAGTTAGGTGTTCATTTGCTGGAACAGATGACCGATTTAAGAAAACTCCATTTGGAATTGGTTTTAAAATAAACTCACCATCCGTATCTGTTAGGATTAATTGAGCCCCTTCAATTTTTAACGAATGCTTGGTTTGAACTCCAGATATAGAAATTTTATTTTTTGTTGAAAATTTAATTTCATCGTAAAATGGTTTCGAAAAAGGCAAAATATGACTTATTTTTTTTCCATCAAATAGCTCAAATCTACATTTCTTGCAAAACGTGTTTTCGTTGAGCTTAAAACAAGCTGGACAAACATTTATCATCTTATTTCCTTAATTGTTATTGCTCCAATGGTATCGTTTTCAGCTGTTTTTATTAGTCTTGTAAAATCATCATTTTCATCAATTTTGAGCAATTTACATTGTATTTCTTTATTTGTCCCTTCCGAAAGTAATCCAAAAAAAAATGGGAACAAAGAAGTCGAAATATATGCTTCGTCTCTTTTGGGCAAAGTTAAACTAATTCCGATGCTTGAGCTATTAGATAAATATTCGCTTGAATATTGAAAAATATATTTATCGTTTTCTTTTGATAGATATCCAACAACTTGTTTATTATAATATACTTCAGCTTTCATTTTAACTCTGATGTTTTTCTATAATTGCGGAATTTATTTATTTAGCTCTTTTATTTTAAGGTCTAATTCCATTCCGAGCGTATCTAATACTTTCAGCAAAGTTATAATATTAGGATTTCCTTTAGTTGATTCTATTGATTTTATTGTGCGAAGCGAAACATTAGAAATTTCAGCTAAATCTTCCTGTTTAAGTCCAAGGTGTTTTCGTCTTAATTTAATTTTTTCAACTATTTCTAAATAATTCTGCATTTTTTCCATTCCAAAGTGCATTTTATTACACTATTTGCAAATATTAAAAAGATTTTGTCCAATGTCAACAGATAAGTGCAACTAAATGCCTATTTTGAAGTTTCATTCAAGTATTATTTTTAACTAATTGTTTGGTTCATCAGAATTGAACGCCAACTATTTTATCACCCATTTTTAGCTGCAATTCAATTGCTGGTTGCAAATTTAGAAAATTATTAAAATCAACGACAAATGCTTTGGCTTCTTTTCCTTTTAAGCTTGTCGTGTAAAATTTGAAAAGCGAAACAAATTCGGATTCACTATTTCCAATTATTTCTGGAAAATTTTGCAGTGGAATAAGTTGAATTTTTCTTTTATCAAACTCATCGCGTATAAAATTGAATGTTTTAGAAGCAAATAATTCCGATTTTTCATCAATCAAATATTTTGTTTCACTTCCAAAATCGATTATAATTGAACGAATATTGTTTACCAATTTTTGTTTCGCAAAATCTTCTTCGAGTAAATAATCGGTTTCAGTTATTTCGTCATTAAGCAAAACCGCATAAGGCTTTTCAAATTTGTTTTTCAATTCAATATTTATTTTTGATGGAATAATTAAATAAGTAAAATCAAAAAATACTCTATTTAGGCTTTCTAACGGAATTTCTTCACCATTGTCATAAATTTTAACTAAAAACGAGTATTGCGAAAATTCACGAATCGCTTCTTCCGATTGAGTTAAATTTGCTTGCAACATCAAAATATCATTCGAAAATATTTTCAAGATGGTATTTCCATAATTTACTTTTTCCTGCGTCTCAATCTTTACTGGCGAAATAATTAACGATTTGTTTATTTCTTTCACCAAATTTGCAATACTTATGTCTTTTGGAACAGAAACTTCGAAAAAGTAATTAAGTGAATCGGATAATTTTCTTTTGACTGATATTTTCTTAATCCAATTGTTCGAAATGCCAAATTGATTTAATGTAATGGCAACTACATTTTCAATTTGAGTTTTGGAAATGGAAGAAAGTTCGTTTTCGGTTGGTTTATTAAATATTTCAGCCAAAATATTTAGAATAATCAATAATGACGAAATTGCAATTAATGCATATATAAATCTTTGCTTAGTAAACATCAAAAATTATCTCTCAAAATTGGCTTTTCTTTTTTCAAGGAATGCCGTAGTTCCTTCAATAAATTCGGCAGTGCCACAACATTTACCAAACTGCAAGGCTTCAAATTTTAATCCTTCTGTTAACGGAAGATTATCAACAGCATTTATACTTTTCAATGATTTTTCAATCGCATTTTTGCCTTTCGAAATTATCTTTTCTGCAAGTTCCATTGTTTTAGGAAGCAATTCTTCAATATTGAAAACTTTGCTTACCAATCCAATTCTAAAAGCTTCTTGAGCGGGAATTAAATCGCCAGATAAAATATATTCCATTGCACGCCCTTTGCCAATTTGTCGCGTTAGTCGTTGAGTTCCACCATAACCTGGTATTATGCCCAAATTTACTTCAGGCTGTCCAAATTTAGCATTTTCGGAAGCATAACGGATATGACAAGCCAAAGCAAGTTCGCAGCCACCACCAAGCGCAAATCCGTTAACAGCAGCAATTACTGGTTTGTTCAAATTTTCAATTTTATTAAATATCGATTGTCCAAAAAGTGAAATTACAACTCCACTTTTTGAATCCAAATTTGAAAGCTCTTTAATATCGGCACCAGCTACAAATGCTTTTTCACCAAAACCTGTAATAATTACTACAGAAATGGTATCTGTTGCTTCCAAAAAATCAAATAAATGATTTAACTCAATTAGGGTTTCGTTGTTAAGAGCGTTTAATTTTTCAGGTCGGTTAATTGTAACTATTGCAATATTGTTTGTTAATTCAAATAATAAATTATTATAATCCATATTTTCCTCTAAAATTTAACAAAAACTGGAATTTGAACACGTAAATCTAAAGATATTGAGTGATTATTTGGGAAAAAACAATAATTTGCAGCAGCTTCCATTAAGAACATGGAAAAACCACCACCAACATGAAACCCAAATTTTCCTTTTAGTTCGTCAAAATTCTCCTTTCCACTCGTGGTTTTAAAAACGTGTGTATTGTTAAAAAATCCCATTGCTGGACCGACTTCAATAATTGGCATAATTAAAATTAAATCCGTAATTATTGGTGGAAGATAAAATTTTAATCCAGGTGCTAACAAAAACATGTTTGAAGTATAAGATGCATAATCGGTTGTTTTATACATTTTAGTTGAACCTGGATAAGTTTGGTAACCAATTTTTGTGTAAAAGAAAACTGGGACAATCTGGTTATCGGCATAAGATGCAGTAAAATCGAAACCAATTCCAATATCATTTGTTGCCGAAAAATCTCCAATTGGAGCTTTTGGACCAACGCCAACCGAAAAAAACAATCCACGAGCTTCGCCAAATTTGAAATCTTGCGAAAAACTCAGCGAACTAATTAGTATTAAAAATAAAAAGATTTTTTTCATTTTATTACACTTATTCTGTTTTAATATTCTTTAATATTTGCAATAAATCGCTTTCTAACGAATTTATTGGAGTTTCGATAATTCTTCCAATTTCCACATTATTATTATAAACAATAAATGTTGGCACTAATTCAATTTTGAGATTGGAAATATCGGTATCAATTCCATCTTTTTTTCTATCAACATTTATTAGTGTAACTTTTTCTTCTGGAAATTTTAGTAAATCGAGCAATTTGTAAAATCGTGGAACTTCTCTTCTGCTATCGCTACACCAAGTTCCCATTACTATTGTTAAAGTAAAATTATTTTGAAATATTAGCAAACTGTCAACAATTTTCGTTTCCGGTGAGTATGAATTATAAGAATTGTTGAACCACAACGCAAAATTGGAATCGGCAAATGCTTCTCTATCACAAATTCCAACCAAAATTGGTTTTCCAGATTTGCTATCAACTGATATTTTATTTTTTACTTGTGCATTCAAAGTAATTGCAATAAAAATTAGGATTAAAAATAGTTTATTCATTGTTTTCCATTGAGTTATTTTTTCTTACATCAATTCCCCAATATAGTTTATTTCGCAAAATTTCGTAATAACTTGTCGATTTTGTTCTTAATAACTTTATTGGAGTTTTACTACTATAAATTATAAATTCTTTTGGCGAATTGTAATTGCTAACTCGCTGTCCATCGCAACTAACGTGAATTTTTTCGTGCTCAGATTTAACTGTTATAGATACTTTTTGTTCGTCCCCAATTACCAAAGGGCGCATTGTTAAAGCGTGTGGCGAAATTGGACTGATTGTAATTACTTTTGCTTTTGGATTTACAATTGGTCCGCCAACAGAAAGCGAATAACCAGTTGAGCCAGTTGGTGTAGAAATAATAATTCCATCAGCCGAAAAAGTTGAAACATATTTGTCATCAATTTTTAATTCAATTTCAATCATTTTGGGCCAATGCCCTTTATCAACCACAATATCGTTTGTTGCAAAAAGAGTTTCTCCGCTTTCATTGGCACATTCGCCGCAAAGTGTCATTCGCTCTTCAATAATATATTCACCAAATTCCAATTCGGAAATTAGCCTATCAAGATTATTTATTTCGTATTCGGCTAAAAAACCCAGTTTGCCAAAATTTATTCCAAGCATTGGCGTTCCATATTCTCTTCCGTCATAACTTGCTGTTAAAAGTGTTCCATCGCCACCAATTGACACAATTAAATCGTTATTTGAAAACAAATCCTCGTTGGATAAAAACTCGCAATTATCAAAAATTATATTTCCTTTTACTAGAGAATGAAAATCGCTACTAAAAGTCGATTTAAAATCACGTCCTTTTAATTTGCTTAAAAGAAGTTCAACAACTTCAACAACATTTTTTTTGTTAGTATTTGGTATTATTCCTAGTCTCAAATTTTCACCTATAAGTCAGTTCTGAATTGGAGTTCGTATAATTTTTTATAAATTCCATTTTCATCTGTTAAAAGCTCTTCGTGTTTTCCTTTTTGAACAATTTTACCTTTATCCATTACAATAATTTCGTTTGCGTTTCTAATTGTGCTTAATCTGTGAGCAATTACAAAAGTGGTTCTTTCTTTCATTAAATGCTCAATTGCTTCTTGAACTAAAACTTCCGATTCGTTATCAAGTGCCGATGTTGCTTCGTCAAAAATCATAATTGGAGGATCTTTAAGCAAAGCGCGTGCAATTGATAAGCGTTGCCTTTGTCCACCCGAAATTTTTGCACCTCGTTCGCCTACAATTGTGTCATAACCATTTGGAAGTTCCATTATAAAGTTATGTGCGTTAGCAATTTTTGCAACTTCAATAACTTTATCTTTTGGAGTATTTGGCAAACCATAAGCGATATTATTAAAAACAGTTTCATTAAAAAGTACAGTTTCTTGAGTAACTATTCCCATGTGTTTTCGCAAATCTTCAATTTTTACGTCTTTAATATCAATTCCGTCAATTAAAATTTTTCCGCCAGTTGGGTCAAAAAATCGTGGAATTAAATCGACCAAAGTGGTTTTTCCAGCACCAGAACTTCCAACAAAAGCAATAATTTCGCCTTTTTTGGCTGTAAAATTTACTTGGTCAATAATTTTTTCGGGTGAATCGGAATAATTAAACGTCACATCAACAAATTTTATTTCATTATTAAATGAATCCAAAGCAACTGGATTTTCAATATTTTTAATATCTGGCTGAATATCTAAAATTTCAAAAATTCTCATTCCCGCACCAATTGATTCTTGAATTTTGTTATTCAATTGACTCATATTTTTCATTGGTGGCATCATTTGGAAAATGGCAAATAAAAATCCCATAAATTCGCTTGCTTTTATTTCGCCATCAATTAGCACAAGACTTCCGCCATAATATAAAATTACTGCACCTAAAATTACCGCAATTATTTCGGTTGATGGAGAAGAAATATTGCGCGTTCTAACTTTTCGCAATAAAATTTTGAAATATCTTTGCGTTTCGGCTCTAAATCGCTTGTTTTCAAATTCTTCCATTCCAAAAGCTTTTACAATTTTTACTCCAGAAATTGTTTCGTGTAAAACATCTACAATTGTGCCCAATTTTTTTTGCAGCAAATAACTCTGTTTTCGTAAAATTGAGCCAATAAATCCGATAACAATAATTGAAAGTGGGACAATTAATAGCGAAAACACTGTCAATTTCCAGCTAATTGAAAATGCAATTCCAAAAAATACAAGAATTGTGATTGGGTCTTCAAAAAGATTAAGAAAAACTGCTGTAATGCTTTGTTGAATTATATTTACATCATTTGTAAATCGCGAAATTAAATTACCCGTTTTTTCGTTTTTGAAAAAATTCATTGGCAATTTGTGAATGTGTTCATAAAGCTGGTCGCGTAAATTACGAATTACGCCTTGTTCAACATAAGCAATAAAATAGTTTGATAAATAATTAAACACATTTTTGAGGATAAAAGCCGTAACAATCATAATTGCTATTTTTAGCAAAACTTCTTTTGTATCGCCAGATAAAACGTAATTTTGGAATGAATTTGAAATATTTTCAACTATTTGATTTAGCCAATCTGGCAAAAAACTCGTGCTGGAACTTGTTGCTTTTTCTGAATTGGCATCCGTTTGCTTAAATAAAATATCCAACAAAGGAATTGTGAGGTAAATTGATAATCCGTTCATTAAAGCAAACATTATAATATTTGCAATTGCAGCTAAAAGATGTTTCCAAAATGGTTTTACGTATGCTAAAATTCTTAAAAAGATATTCAAAATTTTCTCTAATTATTTCTTTTCTAAATTCAAAACTAAATATAACAGATTTTATTCTTTGTTAATTAAATAATCATTCACGTAAAAATATCAATTTAATGCTTTAAATGACTATGTAATTAAATCAAAAATTGTTAGCCGTGATTTTAATAAAAAACACACTTGTTTTTTATTAAAAAACACAGATTCTAAAAGAGAAATTTCTTCATAAAACTAACACAGATTGCAAATCTGTGCTACGAGTTTTACGGGTTTTTAAACTTCACTTTTGTGGAAAATTCTCCAAAGCTAATATTTGCTTAAACTTTGCAAAAGCTTGCTCAACGGAAATTCCAAAACTATCATCTTTTGAATAATCACAATTGTCATTTTTTAGGTAAAAATGATTTCCTAATTCGTGACCGCTCCACAAAATTGGGTCGGTGTTTCCAAAAATTGCAAGTGAAAAAGTCTCAACCGCAATTGATAAGTGATTTAATCCGCCGTCATTGCAAATTAGTAAATCGGCATTTTGCAACAACGCACCAGCTTTGATAAAATCAGTTTTTGGTGCAATAAATGCACTTTTGTTCATTTTGGAAATCACATTTTGTATGTCGTTTTGTTCATCAGGTGCGCCAACAAACACAATTTTGTAATCAGTTTGTTCAATTATTTTATCGCAAAGTTTTGCGTAATTATCGCTATTCCATTTTTTGCTTTTAACAGGACTTCCTGGAGCGACGCAAATTATTTTGGAATTGCTTAAATCATTTTCATTCAACCAATTATTTATATAATTTTTTGCGTCTTGAGTAATTGTAATTTCAATTTTATAGCTCATTTTATCAATGCCAATTGGCTTTAGCAAATCAAATTTGCGAGCTGCGGTAAATTTTGGACTTCCTTCATCAACTCGCAAATTGTAAACCCAATTAAATTTATGTTCGTTAAATCCGAGTCGATATTTTGCACCACTAAATAGCGAAATAATTCCAGAACCAGAGCCTTTGAGTTGGTCAATTATTAAATCGTATTTTCTTTTGCGAATGTTTTTAATAAGTCCAATTCGTTGAAAAAAGTACTTAATTCCAGTCAAATTTTCAAAAGTTATAATTTCATTCAAATTTGGATTGTTTTTAAGCACTATGTCATACGGCTTTCTAACCAAAAAATCGATTTTAACATTCGGGAATTTTCCCTTCAAACTTGGCAAATATCCTGTGTTTAGCAAAACATCGCCAAACGGTTTATATTGCAGAATTAGTATTTTTTTCACAAGTTCGCTTTGAAACTTTTCCATTAAAATTTACCTTTAAAATACTTTTCATCAATTTTGCTAAAAACACTTTCGGGCAAAATTCCTTTCATACACAACATTGTTTCGCAAATTGTATGCGGTTTTTCGGAAGTGAAACACGGCGAACATTCAATTAAATTTATGACATTTATGTTGTTTTTATATTTTGAAACTTCTGGATTTATAAATCCGCCGTAAATTATAACGGAATCCTTTTCCACCGATTTTGCCAAGTGCATTAATCCACCTTCGAGACCGATAAACGCAATTGAATTTTTAATAATTGCCGCCGATTCTCTTATTGGAAATCCTCTTTCGTCAATCACATTTTGTAAAAGTTCGTCGCTTTTTGCCCCAATTTGGATAATTTTTGCATTGGTTTTTTCGTTTATCAAATTCACCAAGTTTTGAAAATTTTCAAAACCCCATTCTTTTCTGTTGGCGCTAAAAGCTTGCTTTCCGAGTGGAGCAATTGCAAAATATTCAAAATCTTCTTTATGCTTTGTAATTTCCGCTTCATCTAAATATATTTTTGGAAAACCTTCTTTTTTATCGGAAATATAAGAAAGCATTTGCTCGTAGATTGATTTACTTGTTTCGGCAACAATTTTGTATTTAGGTTTAATAAATTTTTTAGTGGTTTTAAAATGACGATTTGTAACCCAATCAACATTTGGATTATTCAAAAAGAACTCCGGAAATTTTGTTTCCACAATTATTTTAGCTTTTGGATTTCTTTTCCTTAATTCTGGCAAAATTACCGTTAAAAGCAAATTATCGCCCATTGCGTGTGAAGTCCAACGGACAAAAATCGCTTTTGGATAAAGCAAATAGTAAAAAAGTAATATGTATTCAAAAACAATCATTTTATAATTTCTTCAAAAAAATGTTCAATATTATCAACCATTTTGTCCTCTGTAAAATCATTTGCAATTGTTTTTAAAGCGTTTTCCTCAAACTGTATTTTTTTTGCATTGTCATTAAGCAAAATCTTAATTTTTTCAACAAGTGCGTTTTCATCATTAAATGGCACGAGAAATCCGTTGTAATTATCCTTAATAATTTCGGAATTTCCACCAACATTTGTAACCACAACTGCTTTACCAACAGCCAAATATTCAACAACCGAGTTTGGAAAGCCTTCAATTTGTGAAACGAGGGTTGCAATATCATAAATGGAAGCGTACAAAAACGCATCTTTTATGTAGCCAGCAAAGATAACTTTATCGGCGATATTTAATTTTTGTGTAAGCAAAATTAGCTTTTCTTTTTCATATCCTTCGCCAGAAATTACTAATTTTAGATTGCTTTCGGATTTACAAAGCGTTGAAAATGCGTTAATCAAATTATGGACAAATTTAACATCCGTAAGTTGGCAAGTTATTCCAATAACGCGTTCTGTTTCCAAAATTCCCAGTTTTTTCTTCAGCTCAATTTTTTCATTTTCTGGAATTGATTGAATATTTTTGCCGTTATAAATTGTTTTAAAATCATCTCTTTTTAGCCAAGAATGCTCTTCAACTACTTTTTCAGTTATAAAATTGCAAGGAACTATGCTTTTTGTAACGAGCAATTTGTGGTCCCATTTTAATCTAAAATTATCCGAAAGGTCATCTTTGCTGCCAACTCTTCTAATGTTTGGAATCTTGCAAATTTTTGCAGCAATTCCACCTATGCCGACTTCTTTATCAATATTTGTTACAATTAAATCAATTTTGTGTTGCTTAATAAATTTTACTATGTAAAATATCATAATTGGATTAAAAAGCGGTCCGAGTTTTTTGTCAATTATTTTAATCCCTTTTGTCGAGTTTGCAGTCAATCGCGAGTTTGGATGTGAAATAATAAAAACATTGTGACCTTTTTTTTCGAGTGCAATTGCGGTTTTTGCCATCCAATTAACAACGCCACCCCATTTTTTTTTGGAAGATATATAAAGAATATTCATTTATTACTTCGCATTTTTTATAATTTGGACGGTATCTTCAATAAATTTTTTGAAAACTATTTGTTTTTCCTTCTTTTTTGCTGAAAAATTGACAAACATTGAAAGATTTCCAGAAAGCACTTTTTCTGTCCGCTCAATCAATTTGTTAAAAATATCAGTTTCGGTATAATCCAAATGCCAATCAGAAAACTCAAAACTTTGCGTAAATGCCTGTCCTCTTAAATCCAAATTGATATTTATGTTTGGAATTCCCATTCCAGAAGTTAGAATTGTGGCATGTAAACGCGAACCGATAACAAGCAATGCATTATTGTAAAGTTCAAAATAATCTTTGTGATAGTTGGAAAAAAAGATTTTTTCGTTTGCAAATTCATATTGAGCAACGTTTACGTCCCTATCATCGTGACAAACTATAATTGGAGTCAAATTTTTATCGTGCAAATATTTAATCAACTTATGCGAAACATCCACCAAAATTTTATATTTAAGATTTTCAACATTATTGTTCACAAGTGGAAATGGAAAAGTAATTAACACATTTTTGGAATTGTTTATTCTGAACTCGCTATCAAAAAGATGCAAAGCAGGGCAGCCAGTATTAATTGCTTTATCAAAACCCAAACTTTTCAAAAAATTATAAGTTACGTCGTCACGAACTGAAGAAAGTGCCGCTTTTTTATTAGTTGCGACAATATCTTCATTAAATTCCTTGTTTTTAATATAAGGCTCTAAATTCAAATCCTTTGAAGAAACGCCCAAGCCAATTAAAAATAAAGGTGGTTTCAAAAAATCGATTTCTTTTCGGCTAATTCTTGGCGACCAGTTATTATATTGGTCACTTCCACCAACAATAACTGCATCTGCGTGAGTATTGCTAAAAAGAACATTTTCGCCTCTTAATCCAATTGGTGAACCCCAACCGCGGTTATCAGCAATTGCTTTGGGAACAAAAACCGCTTCGGGTAAAAGCTCTAAAATGTGATTTCTGATTGATTGAACAACAAAATGGTCGCCAGCGTTAAAAGTATGCGGTGCGTAATGATGAATTATGTAATTTTCCTTGTTTTCACGTTGAAAATAAAATTTTTCGGGAATGTAATTGATTTTCTTTTTAAATAATTTCATAAAACATGAAGCTCCACAAGTTTGAAAATATCGTTTTCCCTTATTTACCACTTTACTATTTGTGCAAATCTTGTTTTTTGGGGTTTAAAAAAAACAAAAAATTGAATTTAGTTAATAATTATAAAAGAATCTTAAATTAATAAATTATAAGTATTTGTTGACGGTTTAATAAACTATATATTTTTAGCCAATCAATTTAAATTTTTTCAATAATTTCTACTTCCAAATCTTTAAACCAATTTGAAACTGTTTCTGGAGATGCTGTTCTAATCTTTTGTTTTATTTTCCCGCTTTTTTTTGCGAAATGTGTAATATATTCTGGGAAACTTTTTACTGCTTTTACTTTATATCCCCTTTTAAGTATTTCAGATTGGAGTTTTGTCAAACTCCACCAATGTTCATAAAACTCATCTAGTTGGAATTCCAAATAAAGCTCTTTATCCAATAAAAAACAGAAACCATCTGCTCTATTACTTGTTGTCACTCCAAACGATGTTGCCCCAAATTCGTGAATACTCAGTAATTTTTCTAACCATATGGGATTATTTATTCTTACATCAGAATTTAGTAATAAAATATGTGTTGACTCATTAGAGATATTCTTCACCCCAATATTATTACCTTTGGAGAACAATGTGTTTTCATCAACATATAATAATCGATTAATAATATGCTTCAAATTAAAAAACAAAAAAAGGATAAGTTTAGTTATAAACCTAGATTTATTATCAACAACTATTGTTTCATAATCAATATTTTTTGTTTTAGAAAGTGAATTAAGTGTTTTTATAACATAATATGGAGCATTATGAGTTAAGATTATTATGCTAATTTTGATATTCTGCATAGAGAATTCCTTAATATTTGGATAATAAATATATAATTGTTTTATTCTTTACAAAGTTCGGTTCACTTATAAACTCTGGTAAATTTAATTTCCATCAACATCCGCAAAATAAAATCTAGTACCTGAGTATTCACTACCACGTGCATATAAGATCCAGTCTTCAAATTCACCGTTTCCTTTACCATAATTGATTAAAAAATTACCGAATGCTGCATCATATCTCCGATATATCTTGTCTGCCTTTCCATCTCCGTTCACATCAGCAAAATAAAAGTTAGTATATGAATAAGTACTACCTGTTTGGGATATTGTGCTTGTGCTAAACTGTCCACCACCAGTGGCTAATTCTATTTGAAGTTTTCCGCCTGCAGCATTATAGCGCCAGTATATCTTATCATTCATTCCATCCCCATTTACATCAGCAAAATAAAAATTAGTATATGAATAAGTGCTTCCTGTTTGATATATTGTGCTTGTACTAAACTGACCACCACCTGTTGCTAATTGTATTTGAAGTTGACCACTTGATGCACTATAGTTCCAGTATACCCTATCATCCTTTCCATCTCCATTCACATCTGTAAAATAAAATTTTGTGTTTGAAGAGGTACTTCCTGATTGAGAAATTATGCTTGTGCTAAACTGACCATTGCCAGTTGCTAGTTGTATTTGAAGTTGACCACTTGCAGCATTATATCTCCAATAAATCTTATCAGCCATTCCATCTCCATTTACATCAGCAAAATAAAAATTAGTATATGAATAAGTACTTCCTGATTGGTATATTGTATTTGTGCTGAACTGACCACCACCTGTTGCTAATTGTATTAGAAGTTGACCACCAGCTGCATCATATCGCCAAAAGATTCGATCATCCATTCCATCTCCATTCACATCAGCAAAATAAAATTTAGTATTGGTGGAAATGCTTCCATCATTAAGTATTGGCGTAGTGAAATAGTGCCCATTTGTGTTATTATAAACTGATAGTTGACCATTATTGGCATTTGTTCTCCAATATATCATATCCGCTTTTCTTGATGAACCTGTTGGTTCAACAGGGGGATATAAAGATTGAATCGAATACTTATCATGATTATTAGGAGGAGCTTCATCTGGCATATCATAAGGATACATAATAGAAGTCTGATCCTCCACAGGTGTACCATCTATATGAATACCATATGATTGTATTGAATTTATATCAGTATGGTGCATACCAATATTATGGGCCATTTCATGCATAACCAAATGTTTTTTTCTTGTACTATTATATTCTTCACATATAGTTAAATTAATTCTAACAGTATCTCCTGGTAAACCATTACCAACTATCCAATCTCCCTTTCCAAAAACATTACTACCTAAATCTTTATTAAGAATAGTTATATAAGCACTAGGTGATCCAACAATAGTAAAGTGTAATTTTGCGTGGACATCATTCCAATCATTGACCGCACCTTGTATGATACTAGTCCAACTAGCCATACTAGGGTCGATATAAACACTTATATTTCCTACTATGGCTGGCGAAACAAGATAGTCTGTTCTATTTTGCTGTTCTTTAAATAAATTAGGTAGTGTAGATAAATTTTTCTTATAAATATTGATATCACCTTCAACTAAGTAAGAATCACCTAAATCTTCAACTTCTTCTGGATTAAACCCAAGTGCTCTAATTTTAGAAAGATCATCAATAAGCTCAGTATCACTATTTTTACTAATAGGCGCATTAGGTTCACTATTACATTTGATAAATAATAACAAAATAATAAGTGATGCCATAACTAATATTGTTTTTTTCATTTTTATCTCTTTATATTATTTAAAATTAGTTTGAAGGTTTATAATAAATTTATCCGCAAAGTTCTAAATGACAATTGTAATTTGTTAGCTAATATATTATTAAGTTATAATACCCACATGTGTATTTTACATAATATTTTCAAAAAACACAAATTAACTACACAAACTTAACAAATAGATTTTTTATCTTTGCATTAGCTTTAGTATATTTTTCTCAAATTAAATGGATTTTTATTGAATCCCGCAAAAATATTAGTAATTCAAACAGCTTTTATTGGAGATGTAATTCTAATTACGCCGTTAATTAGAGCTATAAAAGTGCTATTTCCACAAGCGATTTTGGATGTAATGGTAATTCCACAAACTGCAAATGTTTTGGAAAACAATCCACACATACACGAAATTTTGCTTTTTGATAAGAGAAAAAACAAAGTTCTTTCGTTTATAAAAATGCTGATAAAACTAAAACGCGAAAAATATCAAGCCGTTTTAACTCCACATAGTTCAATGACAACCGCAATGTTAATTTATTTAGCCGGAATACCAATTCGCGTTGGATTTGATAGATGGAAGGCTAAAAAGTATTTAACACATAAAATTCCACATTTGGAAAACACGCACAAAACCATTAAAAATTTAGAACTTTTAAAGGTGTTTTCGGATAAAACATTTTCAAATCAGACTGAATTATTCCTTCCAGAATTGAAAAACAAAGTTATTAGTGACAAAATTGACAAGCTAATCCAAACCACAAAATACGTAATTGCAATTGCTCCAGGTTCGGTTTGGTTTACAAAAAGATGGAAAATTGAGCATTATATCGATTTATCCAACAAACTTTTAAATGCCAATTTTGGAATAATTCTAATTGGCAGCAAAGAAGAAAAGGAAATTTGTGATTTAATAAATAAACACGAGAATTTAATAAATCTTGCAGGCGAGTTAACTTTGCTTGAATCGGCAACCGTTGTTGAAAAATGCAACTTAATGATTTGCAACGATAGTGGAGCTTTGCATATTGCAAATGCTGTAAAAACAGATGTTTTCGCATTTTTTGGACCAACAGTGCAAACAATTGGTTATTTCCCGTTTCGTGAAAACGATTTTGTTTTTGAATTGGAAATGGATTGCCGACCATGCGGAAGTCATGGCGGAAATTCGTGCCATTTAAATCACCATAATTGCATGAAGCAAATTTCCCCAAATTTTGTGTTTTCAAAAGTAATGGAAAAGCTAAAATAACTATGACTCCAGCATATTATATATACAAATATCCATACAAATTGGGATGGTACATTGCAAAATTGTTCAAAAAGAACAGAAGTCTGGTTTTCTATTGTGCCGATCCGCTTGATTACGAAATGTTTCTTCCAATAAAAAAATATTTGAATAATGTGGATATTGTAGCAAAAAACAAGAAAACGCGTGATTATTTAACAAAAATTGGAATAAAATACTTGAGAATGCCAGTTTTTCCCAAAGCAGTAATTATGGCTCGGCATGCTCCTTATAAATTTGCGGTGAATCAAATTGTTAAAATTGGATTTGACCACGGACTTTATCAATTCAAAAGATGGACTTCGCCCGAAAACTATAATCGCTTTAACGCTTATTTTGTAAGTAGCGAGGAACAAGTAAAAATTGCAAAAAGTATTGGAATTTTGACAACAAAAGCAATTGGCTATCCAAAATTGGATAATGCTTTTAATGGAATTTATAATGAAAACTATCTAAATGGATTAAAAAAAGAGTTAAATATCAATCCCGCAAAAAGCACAATAATTTTTACTTCCACTTGGAATGTTGATGGACTTTCTGCTTTGGATAAGTGGATTGACCGAGTTGGCGAATTATCCGAAAAATATAACGTACTTGTAACTGTGCATACTTGGACAGAAAAAAGCAAAATTGAAAAGCTAAAATCAACAAACGGAATTACCTTCTTGGATAAATTTGATGTAACGCCATTTATTATGATTTCGGATGTTTTTATTGGCGATTATAATTCCCTAATTGGCGAAGCTTGTGCTTTAGATAAGCCAATTATTACGTTCAAAGTTCCAGAATCAAAACGTTCCATTAAAGAAATAACACAAATGATTGAAAGCATTAGTATAAGAATAAGTGATTTTGATGAAATTGAAAATGCAATATCACATTCGATAAATAACGCTATTGAAAAAAGGAAAGAGCGTGCAGAAGCAAATAAAATTATGTATTTGGCTCTTGATGGAAAAGCTGGCGAGCGGGCTTCGTTTGAAATTCAGAAGCTAATTCCAAACAAATTATAATATAGAATAATTTAACCTCTTGGATGAAAATCGCGGTGCATTTGTTTTATAAAATCTCTATCAATATGCGTGTAAATCTGAGTTGTTGAAATATCCGCATGTCCAAGCATTTCTTGAACTGCTCTTAAATCTGCACCGCCTTCCAACAGATGAGTTGCAAAACTGTGACGAAATGTGTGTGGATGAAATTCGCGACTAATTTCTGCTTCTTGAGCATATCTGTTTACAATTTTCCAAATGCCCATTCTGGATAATTTTGTCCCGCGTACGTTAAGAAAAATTATGTTTTCACTTTTCATCTTCTTTTCGAGTGAAAAACGGACTTTTTGTATGTATTCCGTAACCCAATAAACAGCACTTGAGCCAATTGGAACAATTCGTTGTTTTGAGCCTTTTCCTAAAACGCGAATTACTTCGTCGTTAAAATACAAATCGCTTATTTTGAGATTTATTAACTCGGAGACACGTAATCCGCACGAATAGAACAATTCCAAAATTGCTTTGTCTCTCAAACCAAGTTTTTCTTCCACATTTGGAGTTTGCAATAATTTGTCAATTTCGGTAAAAGAAAGCACGGTTGGAAGTTTCCGTTCCGTAATTCTTGCAGATAAAATCTCGGCTGGATCTTTTTCGATGTAATCTTGTGAATTGAGATACTTAAAAAATCCTTTTACAGAAGACAAATAACGAGCAGAAGTAGAAGAACTTAATCCCAAATCACGCATAATTTCAAAATATTTCGATATAATTTTGGAAGTGATATTATTTAAATCGGAATGTTTCTCTTCTTCAATAAAAATTAGGAATTTTTTCAAGTCAGAATAATAAGAAGCAACAGATTGCTCGGATAGATTTTTTTCTAATTTTAGGTAAGCCAAATATTCTTGAACAAATTGATTTAACTCATTACTAATCATCAGTTGTTTTCTTTTCCAATTCGTCTTGTTTTGGATATCTTATTCTTTTGTGATGTTGACTTACTAAAATTCCAATAAATGATTCTTTGATTAGATGAATATCCTTAAATGTAAGTGGAGATTCTTCTAACTGTCCATCTTGAATTCTAATTTTGAAAAGATTATTAACATAGTTTTCAATCTTTTTTGGAGTTGGGTCATCCATTGAACGAATTGCTGATTCGCAAGCATCAGCAAGCATTAGCAATGCTGTTTCGCGAGTATTTGGTTTTGGACCTGGATAACGATAATCCTCTTCGTTTACTCTTTCGTCGCCATAAAGCTCTTTAGCTTTTTCGTAAAAATACTTTATAACCATTGTGCCATGATGCATTGGTATAAAATCGATAATTTCTTGTGGCAATTTATGTTTTTTTGCTAATTCAATTCCACCAAGCACGTGATCGCGGATAAGTTCAACACTATGCTGAGGAGAAATTTTTTCGTGAATATTTACATTATTCAATTGATTTTCAATAAATCCTTCTGGTTTTATTGTTTTTCCAATATCGTGATAATAAGCACCAACTCTTGCTAAAATAGGATTAGCGTCAATTTTTAATGCTGCATTTTCAACCATTGAACCAATAGTCATTGAATGAGCAAACGTTCCAGGAGCAAAATTTGCCAAATCTTTTAACAATGGCGAATTGAAATCCGTAAGTTCAAAAAGAGTAATTTCGGTTGTAATTCCAAATATTTTTTCAACAAAAATGATAAGTCCAAAAGTTAAAGCTGGAGAAATAATAGCATTTGAAGCTGCATAAGCAGTAGAAATTAGCATTACATCCCAAGAATCAAATCGTTCAAGTCCAAAAGCAAAAATACTAAGCGTATAACCCAACAAAATATAAAGAAACGAGTGGAAAATCTGATTTCTGTTTTTAATATCACGAACTGTATAAGCCGCCAAACCACCAGCAATAATATTTGTAGCTGCAAGAATATAATCGTTTCCTCTAATTCCAGCAACTATAAGAGCCACAACAACTGTAGTGTAAAATCCAATTCGCGAATCGAAAATTATTGTAAGTAACATTGAAGCAACCGGGACAAGAATTAGAAGCTCCAAAGACCTATTAACATTAATTTGACCAATTAAAAAAGCCGAAAAACTAACAAATAATATAATAACTGCTATAAGCAACAATTTAAGATTGTCTTCAAATATCTTTCGTCGGAATAAGAATAAATAAATTGTAAGTGGTAAAAATAGCAGCGAAATATGCATTAACTTTCCCAAATTTTGCAAAATATTATCCCAAGTTGAAAGCGAAGAGCCTTTAGCAATTCTATATGAGTCTATTTGTGCTTTTATTTCTGGGGTAATTCTATCATGTTTAGCTACTATTCGCTCATTTTCGTTTACAATTCCTATATTTATTAAAACATTGCTCGATGCAATTTTCTTTGCTTCGTTAGTGCTTTCTTTACTAAAAATAATATCTGGTTTAAGAACCTTTAACAAATACTCTTTAAGTGCTTTTCTAATTTGATTATTGCCTTGGAAATCGGCTAAAATTCGTTGGTCCAAATAAGATGACAAAAGATTTTCGTCAAAATATTTGTTTTTGGGTTGCATTATTTCAAACTTTCCATCACGAACAGCAATTGAATCTTTGGAAATTTGCGAAAATGTTTGGTTAAGAAAACCTTGATTATATATTTTTTTAATTTCATTTCGGCAAAACGAAAGAGCTTTATTTAAATTTAAAGAGCCAAATTTATTAGTGTTAAGATTAACAAATGTTTTGAGTGATTTATGAGTTAACTCGATTGAATTACAAGTAATTATAGAATCTTGAGTCTGTAAAGGTGAGTTTAAACATTTTAATAATTTGTGATTGTTAACTTCAAAAGATTCCAATGCACTTTTTTGAACAAGATTGTTTTTCAAAAAAATTGGATAAATTTTATTTGTTGCAATTAACCTCTCTTTTTCAACTAAAGATGGTTCCTTTAATATTTCAAAAGTTTGAGATGCAATTAAATCGTCTTTAATCCAAATTGAATTAACTTCAACTGATGAATCGATAGACTCGCCACGAGGAAACATTAAAACGATTAGAATTACAGTAAAAGCTAATAAAACAATTTTTACTCTTCTACTTTCTTTAACTTGTTGAATATCTATCAAAGATTTTACTCCTTTGCTTTTAGCACCATTTCAAGAAATTCGGCGACTCCATCGTTTTCGTTATCGTTGGACGTAATTAAATCAGCCTTCGACTTAATTTCACCAACAGCATTATTTACGGCAACTTTTATAGCGTTTGTTTCAAATAAACTTCTATCGTTGTGCCAATCGCCCATTACGGCAACATTTTGGATATTTATTTTAAGATATTTTAATAATCTTTCTAAAGCATTTCCTTTACTTGAACCATGTTTTCTAACTTCAAAAAAGTAAAACTGACCTCTTCTTTGCGATTTATAAAACGACGTGTTAAGTCCCAAAGTGTAAGGGAAAGTCATTTTTCTTTCAATAAATTTTAGAGAATCTTTATAATCACCAGCAAAAACGACTTCCAAAGTTTCGTCCAAATACTTATCTAAAGAATCTACTTCTATATAATTGGCTCCAAATTTGTCAATAAGTTGCGGAACTGAAGGACTATGTTCGGTGTAGTAAATTGCATCTGCGTGGCAAAGTGCAATATTTACTAAATTAAAATCAGCCAAACTAATAGATTTTTTTACGTGTTTTTTTGATAAATATGATTCATAAATAATTTCGTTGGAAATTGTTTTAATCATTGAGCCATCTAAAGTAATTAGTGGCGTTTTTAATCCTAGTTCAATTGCATGGTTAACCGATGCACTGTGGAGTCTTCCAGTAGCAAAAGTAAATCTCATTCCTTTGGCAAGTAGAGCTTTAATTAACTTTTTACTTTCAACTCCAATTTCGTTGTTTGAATTTAGAAGAGTTCCATCCAAATCCGAGACAATAATTCTAATATTTTTTAATTTTTCAGTATCAAGCATATTTATTTAGATTTTGATAGTTTACTTAATAGCGACCCAATAATAACAGTTACAAAAACTCCAATAAGCGTAAACCAAGTCCAAGCTACAATTTTAAGTGAAATTACAGTAACCATAACAAAAATTCCAGCAGTAAATCCTGCAAGTGCATCTTCTTGACTGGCTTTTTTATTAATTAAACCAAGCAAGAACGTTCCAAGCAATCCGCCATAAGTAAACGAAGCAATACTTAATGCAAGTTCAACTACAGTTTGTGAAGATGACATAAAAAAGAAAGCTGAACCGATTAACAAACCCGCCCACATAATGGTAAAATACCGCGAAATTCTTAATTCTTTAATTTCGTTATTTATTCCAGTAAATGGTTTATATAAATCCAACATTGTTGAAGAAGCCAGAGCGCTAATTGAACCAGCAAGAGTTGAAAGAGCTGCTGCAAATAATCCGGCTATAATTATTCCTGAAATTCCAACAGGCAATTCCTTTATAATAAACATAGGGAAAATTTCATCTGATTTTCCAATTCCGATATCTGCAAGATTATTAGTGCCATAAAATGCATAAAGCCCTAATCCAACAATAAGAAATAATGCAAATTGAAAAATGACCAAAATTCCGCTACCAATAATTGCCTTTTTAGCAGATTTTAACGATTTGGTGGTTAAAAGTCGTTGCACAATAAGTTGGTCAGTTCCGTGAGAAGCCATTGAAAGGAAGGCTCCGCCTAAAACTCCCGCAAATAAAGTATAAGGTTGCGAAAAGAAACCTGAAAATCCATTGCTAAAACCCCAATTAAATATTTCCAATTTTCCATCCGTTTGCGATGCAAAAATTATTGATTCAAATCCATTTGGAAGCAATTTAAAAATCAAAAATCCTAAAGCAATAATTGCTCCGCCAAGATAAATTCCCATTTGAATAACATCAACCCAAATAACTCCTTTTACGCCACCAATGTAAGTGTAAGTTAAAGCCACAATTGCAATTATAATTATTGCAACAGGATAACTTATATCTAACATTAATTTTAATGGAATTGCAGTAGCAAACAAACGCACGCCATCAGCGGCAAGTCGTGTAAAAATAAACACAATTGATGCAAAAGATCTTGTTTTGCTGCCAAATCGATTTTCCAAAAATTGGTAGGCTGTTGATAAATCACCTTTGAAATAGGAAGGCAAAAACATAAATGCTATAACAATTCTTCCAAGCAAATAACCAAAAGTAACTTGAAGAAAGTTCAAATTAGTTAAATAAGCTAATCCAGGTATTGAAATAAAAGTGAGAGTGCTCGTTTCGGCAGCAACGATGGAAAAACAAACTGCCCACCACTGAACTGAATCGGAACTTTGAAAATAATCTTTAGAGGTTTTTTGCTTTCCTCCTTTTACGATGCCAAAAATAGCTACACCAATTAAGTATGCAACTATTATAAAATAGTCAATTAAATGATTCACATGAGCACTTAGTTATTATTAAATTCTTTTATTGCTTCTTCTACAGAATCGTAGATGGGTAAAATTTTATCGAGTTGTGAAATTTCTATCAATGTTCTTACACTTTTTTTAGGCGAAGCAATTTTAATTTCGCCTTCATCGGCTTGTAAAATTCTAAAAGCCAATAAAAGTGCGCTTAGTCCTGAACTATCGCAATATTCCACTTCCGACATATCAACAACTAGTTTGTTTACCTCTTCGGAAAGTGATATTGTGAACTCAGCTTTTACAAGTCCGGCAATAGTTGAATCAAACCTACTTTCGTTGAGTTTAAATACTGCAATTCCGTTATTGATATTAAATTCAAAATTTAGTGACTCATTCATAGTTTTTTCTTTTTGTTTTTGAATAATTGCTATTTATTTGCTTTAATTATTTATAATTATTAAAACATCCGTAATGAATTTAACAAATTTCTATATGATTTTTCAGAATTTATTTCTTTTGTTAATTGGTAATTATAGAAAATATCCGAATTGTTTTTCACAAAGCCAATTCTAAAATCGGATTGTGGAATATTTGCCACCGAAGTTGCAAAAATATCTTCTTCCAAATTTAAGTCGATAACTAAATCAAAATTTAATTTGTTAATTTTATTTATTATTTCCTTTGACGGAAGTCCAAGTTTGGTTTTGTCCAATTCTGAAAATTCTATTGCGATATGTCTATATCCAGTTGGCAAATAATTTTTAAACTCTATTTTATATATAAATGTAATCCGTTTTTTTTGTGAAATTACAAATTGTATAACATCTACCACTGCAGAAGAATAGTTTATTGCAGAAGTTGGTAAAATTATAAAAATTTCATTTGCATTTGAAAAGCATTTTTGGAAACTTTGTATAACATTCTGCTTTCTGGCAAATCTGTGTTTTGCTATAAATAATGCTATTTTATCTTTAATTTTTGAAATCATATTATTCATTTAATAAATTATTAAATTCTTCTTCAGAAAGTACTTTTACTCCAAGTTCTTTTGCTTTTTCCAATTTTGAGCCAGCATTTTCGCCTGCAACAAGATAATCCGTTTTTTTGCTTACACTTGATAAAAACTTGCCACCAGCAGAAATTATTTTTTCTTTTGTTTCATCGCGAGTAAAACTGCTTAAAGAACCTGTAACGACAAAAGACAATCCATTTAACTTTTGGTTACCAAATTCCGAAATTTCAGTCTCAAAATTTAGTCCTTTTTCAATTAACGAGTCAATAATACTCGTGTTTTCACTATTTGAAAAATATTGAATTAAACTGCCACTTATGCTTGGACCAATTTCATCAACTTCTTCAAGTTCTTCGGCGGATTTATTTTTTATATTTTGAATAGTTTTAAATGCATTCGTAAGTTTTCTTGCAACTCCAGCACCAACGTATCTTATTCCAAGTGCAAAAAGTACTTTGTGAAATGGTTGAATTTTACTTTTTTCTATTGAAGCAAAGAGATTATCAATACTTTTTTGACCAAATCCTTCTAACGATTTTAATTCATCTGCAATCTTTGGCAAATTATAAATATCTACAAATGATTTTAAATAACCTTTATCGACAAATAAATTTATTATCGCTTCGCCCAAACCTTCAATATCCATTGCTCCGCGAGAAGCAAAGTGAATTAGTTTTCCTTTTATTTGTGCAGGACAGTTTTCGTTTACACAATAAAGTGCAACTTCACTTTCCAATTTTACTAATTGAGTTTGGCAATCGGGACACATTGTGGGAATTTGCAAAACCACAGAATTTTGGGAGCGTTGTGATAAATCAACTCCAACAACTTTTGGAATTACATCACCACCTTTTTCAATTTTCACAAAATCGTTTTCTCTAATATCTTTTCGTTCAATTTCATCAGCATTATGAAGCGTGGCTCTGCTAATTACCGAACCAGCAAGTTCAATTGGCTCAAGTTCGGCAACTGGAGTAATGGCTCCGGTTCTTCCAACTTGCCAAGTAACTTTGTTAAGTTTTGTAATTACTTGTTTTGCCTTAAACTTAAAAGACGTTGCCCAACGTGGTGATTTTGCAATGCTTCCAAGTCTGTTTTGTTGCGAAAAAGAATTAACTTTTATTACAACTCCATCAATTTCGTAAGGAAGTGTGTCGCGATTTTTTTCCCATTTACGGCAATAATCAATTACTTCATCAATGCTTTTGCAAAGTTCGTAGTTTGGATTAATCTTAAATCCAAGTTTTTTTAATAATTGGAGACTTTCGTTTTGCGAGGTTGTTTCCAACTCATCGCTTAAAATATAATAGGTAAAAATATCAAGTGGACGTTTAGCAACTTCCTTTGGATTTTGCAATTTTAGTGTTCCAGCCGATGAATTTCTTGGATTTGCAAAGGTTTTTTCGCCATTTATTCTTCGTTCGTCATTTAACTTTTGGAAATCTTTTAACGCCATAAAAATTTCGCCACGCACTTCAAATTGTTTTTTTTCAATAACGCTTAACGGAATGCTCTTTATTGTGCGAATATTATTTGTAATTTCTTCACCAATTTTTCCATCACCCCTTGTTGCAGCTTGGAAAAGCAATCCATCTTTATAATGAATGCTTGCCGAAACGCCGTCTATTTTTAGTTCAACAACATATTCAATGTTCGTTTCACCTTCCAAACCACCTTTTACTCCCAAATCAAAAGCTTTAAGTTCGTCATCGGAATATTTATTTGTAAGACTTAACATTGGCACTTTGTGTTCAATTGGGTTAAATTCCTTTGTTAAATCGGAGCCGACACGTTGTGTTGGTGAATCTGGAGTTATTAATTCTGGATTTTCGTTTTCTAACTTTATTAATTCTTTCAAAAGTGAATCAAATTCATAATCAGAAACTTCGTTTTCGGCTAAAACGTAGTACTTATAGTTAAAATAGTTTAACTTTTCGCGTAATTCTTTAATTTTTTCGGATATAGAATTATTCATTTTCTAAATCATTTTTAACATCTGGATAACTAATTCCTTGCAAATCAACGCTAAAATTCTGTCTTTTGCCTTTTATTCCGTTAAATTCCAGTTTATTGCCATTCAAAAACAATTCAATTCCACCAGAATTTCCTACCAACAAATCAAATTTGGATTTAGCTCGTAAAATTTTAGTTTTATTTGCCGACAAAGTAAACTCTGCATCCTTAGTTTTATCAATTTTAATTCGGAACCAAGAAGAATCAATAACCTTAATTCTCAAAGTTAAGCTATCGTTTTCCACTTTTGTTGTGTCAGAATTTGTGGCATTTTGTTGAGCCGTTTCATTAAGTTCAAATCTGTTGGCAGTATTCTCAAGATTTCGCTTTTCGAGTATTTCTTCAACATTTGTTTCTACTATTATTTCGTTGCTATCTGGATAAATGACTAAAAAATAAAACAATCCTACAAGAAGAATAGAAACTCCAAAAGCGGCAATAATTAACGGATTTATTTTTCTATCGGGCAAATCATTTTGCCTTGAACTTTCGAAACTTAAATTCTTATCAACATCGGGATAATCAATTGTGTTTGTTGGCAATTTTTCATCAACAATTTCAATTTCGTCAAAATTTTTGCCTTTTGCGGCAGCATCGTATCGTTTAATTATTTCATCTGGATTAGAATTTATTGCTTCGGCATACTTTCGGATAAACGCGCGCATGTAAACATCGGGCATAATTGTAAAATCACCTTGCTCAATTGCTTCAATATATTTTTTGTCAATTCGCGTTTTTTCGTAAATTTCATTAATAGTAATCTCTAACGATTCTCTTTTTCGCTTTAATTCTTCAGCAAATTTAATTAGTGTTGTCATCTGTTAATCTCTAATTAATTTAATTTTTGCAGCAAATGCTCCATCAATTCCATGAATATTTGGATACGTTTGAACGCAACCATTTTCTGCAATTAATGATTTATCAAAATAATTATTAGCATTTACAAGTTCAAATTCTTTATGTTTTTCCAGAAAGTTTTTTATCACTTCATAATTTTCTTCTGGCTCAATTGTGCAAGTACTAAAAACTAATTCACCACCAGGTTTTAGTAACGAAGCACCTTTTTCTAACAATTTTGGTTGAAATTCGGATAATTCCCGAATATCAGAAATATCACGTTTCCATTTAATATCTGGTTTTTTTGTTAAAGTACCCAAACCAGAACATGGAACATCAAGCAGAATTTTGTCAAATTTCTCTTCGTCCTCAAATTCCAAAGCGTCAGATTCAACAATTTTTACGTTTGTAATTGCTAATCTTTCTAAATTCTTTTCAAGAACTTTTAATCTACTTGAGTATTTATCAACGGCAATTATTTCGCCTTCGTTTTTCATTAAATCGGCTAATAGACTTGTTTTTCCACCTGGAGCAGAAAACAAATCCAAAACTCGCTCATTTGGTTTTGGGTTCAACAAATAGCACGAAAATCCCGTACTTTCATCCTGAACTGAAAAATATCCTTTATTAAAATATTCCCAGCTTGTAATATTGGTTAAACTATGCAAATTGATGAAATTGGGCAAATATTTACTTTCAGAAAACGTTAAATCAACCGAACTTAACAAAGCTTGTAATTGGTGACTATTTGAGACTAAGGTATTTACCCTTAAAGTTAGCGATGGTTTTTGATTGTTGGAAATTAACAATTCTTCTGTAAATTTTTCTCCATAACGATTAAGCCATCTTTTTACCATCCAATTTGGGTGCGAGTGAAATACCGACAAATATGCAAGAAGGTCTTCTTCTCGTTTTGGATATCTTATTCCATTTTTATTTCTAATAATATTTCGAAGAACTGCATTTGTTACATTAGCCGATTTTTCGCCCTGAAGTTTTTTTACAAACTCAACTGCTTCATTAACAGCTGCATAATCTGGAACTTTATCCAAAAAAAGTATCTGATATAACGAAACTCGCATCGAATTTTTTACATTTGGAACGCATTTAGAAAACTGTCCCTTATAAAATCCTGTTAAAACCCAGTCAATTTTGCTCAAATTTCTTATTACACCGTGTACTATTTCGTATAAAAGAGCTTTATCGTTACTTTTTAATTCGTTGTTTTTAAGTTCAACATCAAGCATTTTTTCAAGGTATGCATCAGTTCTATCTATTCGGTTCAAAATCTTTACAGCAATTCCCCTAACTCCTTCGTAAAGATTTGAAGATTTGAATCCATTTTCCAATTTAGTTTTGACCTTTCATAAAGTTTTCTATTTGTTAAATAAATAATAACAATTATTCATTTATAACATATAAATTATAATTTTTGCTAAGTAAAAAATAAAGAAAAACAAGGTTATAAATGAGAAGTTTTTTAGATAAAAAAAAAGGCTGATAATTTAGAACTATCAGCCCAAGTAATTTTTAATATGCAATAAAATTAATCTTTTTTAGCATATTTTTTGTTAAATCTTTCAACACGACCAGCTGAATCAAGCATTTTTTGTTTTCCAGTAAAAAAAGGATGAGATTTATCTGAAATTTCCAATTTAACTAAAGGATATGTATTTCCATCTTCCCAAACTATTGTTTCGTTTGTGTTTACTGTTGAACTAACTATAAAAGCATAATCTACAGACATATCTTTAAATACTACTGGTCTATAAGCTTCTGGGTGAATTCCTTGTTTCATTTCCTATCCTAACTAAATATTTTAAGACTGTAAATATAAAAAATTATTGCAAAGTATCAAAAAACTAATGGATATTTTCGCTGTTTAGTAATTTGATAGTTTTTGGTTTTAAATAAGGGACGAAAATATTCGTCCCCTACAGTTTTTGCCATTTTTCATTTCATATTGCTTGTCAAAGCAAAATTTTGCCTTTTGTCTTGATACTTAATTCTTGTGTCTGCATTGTCAATTGTCAATTGTTTATTATTTTTGATAATATTAAGTTATCATATTCTAATTTATCTTTTATCTAGTTCATTAAAATGCGAGGTTTAAATGGAAAATCAAGGAATAGCTTTAATTTTGTTAGTATTAGTAACATTAGTAACTGTAAGCACAATTCTAATTCTTTACACAAAGGTTTTTAAGAACATGAAAAAATCGACAATTGCAAAAGAAAAAGAGAGTATTAATTTTGAAAGTATTATTTGCCACAAATGCAAAAAGGACATGGAAAAAGGCTATATTTTGGCAAGCAGAGGTATTCATTTTGTTGGTAAAAATGAAAGCGTTGGAATATTTTCAATTACAATATCAAAAGTTCTTCAAAACACAGTTAATATGGGTTTAAAAATGAAATACTTAAAAGCATGGCGATGTGATACTTGCAAAACTGTTACATTTGATCATAGCGAAACTTATAAAAATTGACATTTTGCTTAAAAAGCGAACAGTTTACCAAACTGTAATAAAAAAAGGCGTTCACTTGAACGCCTTTTGCTTAATTCAAAAAAAAAACACAATTTGATTATTTTATTAAATTCATTTTTTTAGAAATTGTTTGATTGTTTGCAGTGAGTTTGTAAATATAAGTTCCGCTTGCCAAAACAGAAGCGTTAAAAGTAACATCGTAAGTTCCAGCTGATTTAACTTCGTTGTTTATTAGAGTTACTATTTCTCTTCCAAGAATGTCATATATTTTAAGACTAACTTCCGTCTGTTTGTTTAATCCAAACTGAATTGTAGTTGAAGGATTAAATGGATTTGGATAGTTTTGAGAAACATAAAATTCATTTGGAATAATTTCTTCATTTACACTTACACCGGGGTCAAAATCCATAATTGCAAGAGGAACACGATTTATTTGATTTCCATCGGTATAAATTACTTCTAAATATTCATCGTCATCAATATTTGCTATTTTTACAATGTCAAATCTTTGTCCATCAGAAGTAACCAACAAAGAATCGATTGTTTGATAAGTATAACTTGCAGAATCACCAATATCGCCACCTTGATATTCAATACGAACAATTGCACCAATTGGAGTTGCTCCGCGAGAGCCAAAAACTATGTCCATTTTTCCATCTTGGTCAATATCACCAACAGAACCGCCGTTCAATCTTCCAGATTCGCCTAATTGGGGTTTTAAAGTTGCAACATTATACGATTTCAAAATTTCAAATAAATCTGGTTTTAGAACAAAAAAGTTATTTGGAACCGCTGACCAACCACCGACAACTATTTCCATAGAACCATCGCCATCAATATCAACAACATTTGCAGTTTTCCAAGAACCACCAGGTACTTTGTTTTCTAAAGTTAAAGGAGTTTCCCAAGCACCAGAAGAGTATTTAACAATAGTAACTGCTCCACTATTATGAATCATATACATTGCATTATCAATAATAGCCATATCGTAAAACGTGCTAACATTTATTCCCAAATCCTTGCCAGAGTGTTCCAAAGTCCAAGTTTCGGTTGCACCACCATTATCAGGAACATCGCTAACAGAAATAATTCCAAAACGATATAAATTTGAGCTACTTCTATCAACAAAACATAGTTCATTTGTGCCGTCGGAATCAATATCTTTCACTTCCATTTTGAAAGGGCGCAAATCAATGTTATCTTCGGCTACAATTGTCCATTGACAGTTTGGACTTGCGTTTCCGAAAATTTCAACGCCTAAACCTTCACTTCCATCACTTCGAGCTTCAAAAACTAAAATTCTTGGAGGATTTGGATTGGTTCCACTTACCCAGTTTGCAGGTGCCCAAATAATTTCGGGTTTACCATCGTTATCCAAATCGCCAGTAGTTAAAGCACCCCAGCTATTTTGTTGAGGAATATCTGTAATTGTAGCCATCCAGACAGAATCCCAAGTTCCTGCATCTGGATTAAATTCAAATTTATATAATTTGGGAATTTCTTCCGCGCCACCTTGGTCAAGCATATTATTAATCTGATAAATTTCTTTTCGTCCGTCACCGTCAAAATCAACTCCAGCAACTACTTCGCCCATTCCAGTATTTTCTATTAGTGGAACTGGTATTTCGAAACTGCGAATAAATGATTCCTGTGCAAGAAGAGAAGTAATTCCTAACATTAGAAATAGATAAAACATTTTTTTCATTTTTACTCCAAATTTAATTTAGTATGACAAGAATTAAATTAGTAAAAATTGAATAAAAATAAAAGCTAATTTATTTTTTTAACCTTTTAATGTATGCCCAATGGATTTTGATACAAAAACATTAATATTCTTTAGCCGATTTATTATGTTTTCGATGATTGTTTGTGGACTTTCGGAAATGCATCTTTTGTTTTCATAAATTGAGTAATTCTTTCGGTAAAGGTTTGGAGTAAAACATGGCATTATTACATTTGCACCAGCAATAATTCCTTTTTCGCGTCCTTTTTCATCCAATGTTGCAAGTGCCGATGTACTTGGAATATGCGAATTTTTTAATACAATTCTTGCAACAGCCATTGTATTTAATAGCAATTTTAAGTTTCCATTTGGTTGGTTTGCAAGCGGAGTATTTTCGGCGTGGATAAATGGACTAAATGACACCATATCAACATCAAGTTGGTTACATAAAATAATATCATCAGCAATATCTTCAATTGTTTGATTTGGCAAACCAACAATATTTCCGCTTCCAACCTGAAAGCCAATGCTTTTTAAGTATTTTAAATGAGCAATTTTGTTCTCAAATTGCTGATAAGGATGAATTTGTTTATAAATTTCGGTATTTGCTGTTTCATGCTTTAATAAATATCTATCTGCACCACATTTTCGCCATAAATCGTAATCAGCAAATGGTCTTTCACCAAGACTTAATGTAATTGCAACATCAAACTGCGATTTTATTTCTGTAATTATTTCTGCAATATCTTCTTTTTTGAAGTGTAAATCCTCACCAGATTGTAAAACAATTGTATTAACTTCTGCTTCATAAATTGATTTTGCAACTTCCAAAATCTCTTGTTTTGTCATTCGGTATCGTTCAACAAATTCATTCGATTTTCTAATTCCACAATAAGTGCAATCTTGTCTACAATAGTTCGAAAATTCAATAATTCCTCTTAAATGAATTTCATTTCCAAAATATTTTTCTCTTATTTGGGTGGCTTTGTTGTAAAGATTTTGAATTTCATCAACTTCATCCAATTTAAGAAGTTGAATTATTTCATCTCTTGTAAACTCATCTTTATTTAGTATTACATCCAAATTTTTCATTGTAAAGTTTAATTTTTCCAAGTTTTATTGTTAAAAGAAAACATCTCTATCGCCATTTTCCAATTTTGTTATCATTTTTTTAGTAGCATTGCGGGATTTATCGGGCAGATTTTCAACCTGTTCCATAAGTGCTTTTTCGCTGTTTTCGGCGTATTCATTTGAAGCAAAATCCAAAAGATATTCTTTAAATGTGGCAAGTGCATTTGGAGTGCAAATTTCACCAATTTTTCCAGATTTAGCTAATTCCATAAATCTATCGCCAGTTCGTCCAGAACGATAACAAGCTGTGCAAAAACTTGGAAGAAATCCTAAACTGCAAACGTCTTTAACAACTTCATCCAAACTACGATGGTCGCCAAGTTGAAATTGACCAAATTCGGAGTTTGATTTGCTCTCTTTTTTATAAGCTCCTGGAGTGGTTTTACTTCCAGCACTAATTTGAGAAACGCCAACGCTAAATAATTCCCTTCTTAATGCGGGCTTTTCGCGAGTTGATAAAATAATTCCCGTATATGGCACGGCTAAACGTAAAATTGCAATTATTTTTTTGAATGACAAATCGTCAACAGCGTTTGGAATTTGATTAGCAGCCGGAGCGTTTGAAGCAGGTTCCAATCGTGGAATTGAAATAGTGTGCGGACCAACTCCGATTGTTTTTTCCAAATATTCTGCGTGCATTAACATTGCCAAAAGTTCAAATCTATAATCCGCCAATCCAAAAAGAGCACCAATTCCCAAATCGTCAATTCCGGCTTCAAAAGCTCTTTCGGGTGCGTGCAATCTAAACGCAAAATCCTTTTTTGGTCCCGAAGGGTGCATTTTGGTATAAGTTTCGTAATGATAAGTTTCTTGGAAAATTTGGTAAGTTCCTATTTCAAAACTGTGCAATTTTTTGAAATTTTCGGTTGAAAGTGGTGCAATGTTAACATTTACTCTGCGAATGTTATTTCCATTATAATTTATGCTATAAATTCTTTTAATTGCTTCGCCAATGTAATCAAGATTTGATTCTTTTGGATGTTCTCCACAAACAAGTAACAATCGTTTGTGTCCGTCCATAATTAATTGCTTTGCTTCTTGTTCAATTTCATCAATTGTAAGCGTTTTACGAACAATTTCTTTGTTATCAATTCTAAAAGCACAATAAAGACAGTTATTTACGCAAGCATTTGTTAAGTAAAGTGGGGCAAACATAACCAATCTGTTACCATAAATATTTTCCTTTATTTCTTTTGCTGCGGCAAACATTTTCTGTAAAATTTCATTGTCAGTTATATTTAGCAAAATTGCACTTTCTTTTAACGTAATTCCCTTTCGCAAACGTGCTTTTTCAATTGCTGCCAATTGCAAATCTTTATCTTTTAAAGTTTCATCTTCAATTAGTGAATTGATATATTTTTCGTCAATAAATTCCATAATTTCATCTCTTAATAATTTCAAATTGATAGTCAAAAAGCATTCCATAAATCATAGTGGAAATTAATAGTTTAAGATAGATATATTTGTTAAAACTGCCAATTCTTTTCTTCAAATTAGGAATAGTTTCTATTTATATTAGGAATATTTTGGTGCATTAGTAGATTTGTTCTCTTTTCATTCCAAAATCCTTAATTTGTTTTGGTATAAATTTTGTTTTTTATAGAAAAAAAAGGATTTAACGTGAATACAGTAAGTAATGCCGAACGAAAGCACATAGTTTTTATTGGAAAAAGAAATGTTGGCAAATCTGCCTTAATAAATTCATTTGCTGGACAAGAAATGAGCATTGTAAGCGAAGTTGCTGGAACAACAACCGACCCGGTTAAAAAAGCGATGGAATTGCTCCCTTTTGGTCCAGTGGTTTTAGTAGATACTGCAGGAATTGATGACATTGGCGATTTGGGCAAACAACGAATTAACAAGACTATAAAATCAATTTCTGCTGCCGATTTTGTGCTTTATGTAATTGATTCGCAAAACACCATTGAAGCAATTGATATTGAATATATAAACCGTTTATTAAACAATAAAATTCCTTTTGCATTTGTAATAACCAAAACTGATTTACCTATTAACTCACAACTTCAAACAGATTTAACAGATTTTGGAAAACCAATATTTGAAACTTCTTCCATAAAAAAGGATGGAATTCATAATTTAAAGGAAGGAGTTATTAAACTAATTCCTGACGAAAATGAAATTCCGTTAGTTTCCGATTTAGTTGGCAAAGGCGAAATAATTGTTCTTGTTGTTCCTATTGACCCAGGTGCACCGCGAGGAAGAATTATTAAACCTCAAGTTCAGGCTTTACGCGAATCTTTAGATGTAAATGCAATTTCGGTTGTAGTTCAAGCAACTGAACTGAAAGATGCTTTATCAAAATTAAACCAAAAACCAAAATTAGTGGTTACTGATAGCCAAGCAATTTTATCAGTTGCACAAGATGTTCCCGAAGATATTCCACTAACAACTTTTTCCATTCTAATGGCAAGAAGCAAGGGTGAATTAAGCAAACTTATTGGTGGAATTGACAAAATTGATAATTTGAACGATGGTGATTTTGTTTTAATTTCGGAAGCATGCACGCATCACGCACAAAAAGATGATATTGGAAGAGTTAAAATTCCACGATGGTTAAAAAATCACACAAAGAAAAATCTTAACATTGAAGTAGTTGCTGGAAAAGATTATCCCGATAATCTATCCAAATATAAATTGATTATTCACTGCGGTGCGTGCATGATTACTCGCACAGAAATGCAAAGTAGAATAAAACACGCAGAATTGATGGAAATTCCAATTGTAAATTATGGACTAATAATTTCATATATGCACGGTGCAATTCCACGCGTTTTAAAACCATTATTGGATGCCAACCAAAAGTAAAAATAGGCGTCGCATACATTATTTGATGCGACACCTATTTTATTATTTAATCAACAACTGGTAAATCGGCAAAATATCTCATTATTACTTCGTCTGGAAGTTTATAATCAACAAGTTTATTGTCAATATATGAACCGTAAGAGCCAAGATCCAAAAATCCATGTCCAGAAAGATTAAAAAGAATTGTTTTAGCTTCATTTTTTTCTGTACAAATTTTTGCTTGTTCAATAGCACCTTTAATTGCGTGAGCACTTTCAGGAGCTGGTAAAATTCCTTCGGTAGTTAAAAACAATTTTGCCGCATCAAAAACTTCAAGTTGATGGTAATTAACGGCTTCAATAATGTTGTTTTGATATAAATTTGAAACTATTGGTGACATTCCATGATAACGCAATCCGCCGGCGTGAATTGCTGGTGGAATAAATGTGTGACCAAGTGTGAACATTTTTAGCAATGGAGTAAATCCTACAGTATCTCCAAAATCGTAAGCAAACTTTCCTTTTGTTAAAGTTGGGCATGAAGAAGGCTCAACCGCAACAACTTTTAGGTCTTTTTTTAATCCAGAAAGTTTATCACGAAGATATGGAAAACTGAGTCCTGCAAAATTACTTCCACCACCAGCTGATGCAACAATAATATCGGGATATTCACCAACTTTTGCTAATTGCAACCTTGCTTCTTCGCCAATAATTGTTTGATGAAGCATAACGTGGTTTAACACAGAACCAAGTGCGTAGTTTGTATCTTTATTATTAGCCGCAATTTCAACCGCTTCGCTAATTGCAACGCCAAGAGAACCTGGAGAATCTGGGTCTTGTTCCAAAATTTGACGACCTGAATTTGTTCTATTTGAAGGCGAAGCATACACTTTTGCATCGTGTAATTGCATTAAAGTTCTTCTATATGGTTTTTGATCATAACTTACTTTTACCATATAAACTTCTAAATCTATTCCAAAATGCTGAGTTGCAATTGAAAGTGCACTTCCCCATTGACCAGCGCCGGTTTCAGTAACTATTTTTTTAACTCCAGCTCGTTTATTGTAATAAGCTTGTGCAATTGCGGTGTTTGTTTTATGACTTCCGGCTGGATTGCTGCCTTCGTACTTAAAATAGATTTTTGCAGGTGTTCCTAACGCTTTTTCCAATCTAAAAGCACGGTGCATTGTTGTTGGTCGGCTCAATGAATATAATTCCAAAACTTCTTCTGGAATATCGATATACCGCTCTTGACTCATTTCCTGCATAATTAATTCTTCTGGAAAAAGTGGAGCTAAATCATCGGGAGTAACTGGTTTTTTTGTTGCTGGATTTAATGGCATTGCCAAAGGTGTTGGAAGATCGGGCAAAATGTTGTAATATTTTGTTGGCATTTCGCTTGGATTTAGATAAATCTGATTGTCACGCATTTTGTTCTCCATTATTTAATTGTGATAAAGTTAAAAATTGCAAAAAAAAAGCCGTTTTTGATAAACGGCTTTAAAACAAGAAAGCCGTGAATGGTATTCCTACTATCCACGGCATTATTAAATTTTATATAACTTTTGGATAGCGGAACTAAAAGTACCACCACCACCAATTGTTAATATTTGATAATTGATTTTTCATTGGTGCTAAAATTGGAATATTTTTTTAAAAACGCAAATTAAAAATTAACGAATTCAATTAATTTGAATATTTATCCTAACTATTCTATTTTTTGAATGAAATTGAATAGATTATAGAATATTATCTCAGTTTGAACCAATTTGGAATTTTTGAATAAAAAAATCTATGAAGTTTAATTTTTACACCGCAACTTCATAGATTTTTATTCTGATTATTTTAGTACGTAATTATTTAAGTAAATGTCGATTTGATTTATGCGAAACTTCTCTCGAACCAAAATGCTGATTATCATCCAATTTAAATTGTTCAACTATTTTGCTCAAGTTCTCTGTAAGTCTATTCAAATCCTCAGAAGCTGATGCAATTTGTTGAACTCCTGCAGCTGATTCATTTGCTACATTGTTTATTGCCTCAATATTAGTTGAAACTTCTTCGGCAGTTGCTGATTGTTGCTCACTTGCCGCAGCCACTTGATTTATTTGCATTGTCACATTTTCGATGCTATCCAAAATTTGTGACAAAACATCACCAACTTCGGTATTTAATTTTAATCCGTTGCTTACTGCTTCTTGTGCTTCTTTTGTGGAATTATTTGCTTCTTTTGCTTCCATTTGTATTGCTTTTATAGTTTCAGCTATTTCTTTTGTGGCTTTGGTGGTTTTTTCTGCAAGTTTTCTTACTTCATCGGCTACTACTGCAAATCCTCTTCCATGTTCACCAGCGCGAGCTGCTTCAATAGCTGCATTTAGTGCCAATAAGTTTGTCTGGTCAGCTATATCATCAATAACTTGAGCTATTGCTCCTATTTGTTCAGTTTTGGATGCTAATGAAGTAATTTTTTTCCCAACATTAGCTGTTGAATTTACAATATTTTCCATTCCTTTTTTGGAAGCCTCTAATTTAGCATTTCCTTCATTTGCTTGTTCACTTGCTTCTCTTGATGCTTCGGCGGCGGCTGTTGCATTACTTGCAGTTTCAACAACTGTGCGCGACATTTCTTCCATTGCGGCTGCAACTTCGGCTGTTTGTGAACTTTGTTCTTGTGCTCCAGCAGCCATTTCTTCTGCACTTGATGATATTTCGGTGCTAGCACTTGCTGTTGCGGCTACCGCTTCGCTTACTTGGTTAATCATATTTTTAATATTTGAAACTGTTAAATTAAATCCATTAAAAAGTTTTGCAATATCATCACCATCTTTTTCTGCTTTAACTTGTGCTGTCAAATCGCCTGAAGAAAGCAATTCCATCCCTTTCAATATAGTTTCTGTGCTACGAGCTAAATAATTTTCGCGGTCTTTTATATCCGAAATATCAATGAAATTTTCGAGTCCACCAATAATATTTCCATCTCTATCTTTTATTGCCGCACCAGTGTACATTATTGGTATATTACTTCCAAGTGGGTGAGCTATTGTTTCTTCTGTAATTATTTTATCTTTTGCCATAGCCTGAGCAACGGCACATTTTTCTGTTCTACAATGTTCAGTTTTGAATTGATCATAACACTTTCTTCCAAGTAACGATTTTGGGTCAGAGCCAACCACATTTGCACCGGAAGAATTTACAAACTCAATATTAAATTCTTTATCAACAAGCATAACTGGATTTGGAATTTTTTCTAAATATCCAAGTTGAATTTCTATTTTATCTCTCAGAATAGCCATTGCTTTATTTAATTCATCCAAAATTGTAAAATAAACGACAGGTTGTTTAGCTGAATAATTTCCTTTTACCAATTCCTCAATAAATTGTGCTAACCAGTTTAGTGGAGCAATAAGTTTTTTATTAATTATTGAAATTAAAACTATAAGTACAAAACCAGCAAGAAACACTGGAATAATAATTCCAATAAGAATATTTTCGTTTATTCTGCTCATTATTTCAGTTTCATCTTTGAAAAATGTTGCATATCCAATAACTTCGTTAGAATAATCCATAATTGGAATAGAAATTACCCCAAAATCTTTTCCATTTTGGTTAATCATAACTATTTCATTTTTAATTTCGGTTTGTTCAAGATATGTTTTAGTTTCATCGGATGAATAATAATAATAAACAACATTATCCTTTAGAATATCAGTAGTTTTGGTTTTAAATCTTCCAGCTTTTTTAAATACTTCGTCAAAAACACCAATTGCGTATGTTACATTATTATTACTTGTTATTTGATCCAAAATCGCCTTGTAAGAAGTTCCAAACTCCATTGAGCCGATATGTGTACCTTCAAAAATAATTGGACAGACATATCTCATCCCCAATCCGCCTCTACCTACTTCCAATCCACTAATCACTTTTTGATTTGCGTTAGCTTCAACTACCGTTTTACGAAAAGCGGATAAATCATCACCAAATTCTTCCAATTGATGCAATCTTAAAAAAGCTGTTGCTGGAATTAAATGAAATTGAAATTGCTCTATTCCAAAATCTTTTTTTAATCTTTTTTCATATAAAGGAGCCAAATGCTCTGCTAATTTTTGTCGCTCTCTTTCAGCAAAATATTGAAGTACTTCTTTATCATTTAACAATAAATCAGTCGCAACTGCCAAATTTACCTTTTCGGATTCTATTGCCCCTAGTAGCGATGAGTTCATTTCTTCAACAAAAGCAGTGTTTATTTCGTTTATTTCTGCTTGCCCATTTAAATAGGTTCTAATACCGTTTACCGAAATCATCACAAAAAATCCAATTGTAATAATTCCGGGAAGGAAATATTGAACTAATTTCATTTTGTTTCTCATAATTCACCTAAATTTAATTCCATTAAAAATAATTTAAAAAGCTCTCGTCATATTATCGGATATAAACGTGCAGATTTAAGTATTAAAAATGAAATAATTTTCTTTGGAGGGTAAAACACACCTTTTGTAACGCTTTTTGATATGAATTATAAGATAGTTTAAAACCGAAAGTTTAAAGGTACGTTATGTTATTTATTAGGAAATTATTCCTTTTCCCAAATAATTCCTCTGCGGGCATCTCTTCTTTCGCGGTAAAGTTGTCCAATTTCAGCCCCGACTAAAAACACGATTGAGGCATAAAAAATCCAAAACATGACAACAGCAAAAAATAGAAACGTTCCATAAAGTTCATTTAAAGCTAAATAGCTCGAAACATAATATTCGAAAAGCATTCTTACACCTTCCCACAAAATTGTAGCCCAAAGTGCTGCTGCAAGTGGTACTTTATATCCCATTTTCACATAAGGAATGAACGTATAAAAGAGATAAAACATTATAAACATTAACACAAGTGAAACATACGGAAGTATAATATTTAGAATTGTGCCTTCGGGTAAAGGGGCTAAAATTCTTAGTTGACTTGAAATTGTTATAAAGTAATTTAACGCTGGAAGAACATAGGTTGAAAGCAAAATAAAAACGAGAATTAATAGAACCATTCCAAAATCACGAATTAGTCCAATAAATGCACCTTTTGTTTTTTCAACTCTATATATTTTATTTAAAATAGTTCGCATACTGCTAAACAACCAAGTTGCCGTAAAGAAAAGTCCCAACAAACCAATTCCTCCGGCGAGTGATTTATATTTAACAACTTCTGGAATTCTTGATAGAATAAACCGTTTCATATAATCAGCCGAAGCGCTATATGGAATTAGTCCGTCGATAACAGAATTGACTTGTCCTTCGATTGTTTTGAAATCAATTATGCTTCCCAAAACCGAAAAAATGATTAAAACGAGAGGAATTACGCTTAAAATGATAGAATACGCAATTCCAGCAGCGGAAAGAAATAAATGATTTTTTTCCATTCTGCTAAAAGTACCACCAACATAATGTTTAAGAAAAGCAAAAATTAGTTTTGCTCTTTCTTTGCTTACGTATTTTCTGAGAATGCGAGCTAGCTTAAATTTAAGAAATGATTTTATTTTTTCTAATTTTTCTTTCACTAATCTTCATATTTTTATAAAACTTAAAAACAATATACAATTTTTGAATTAGCTCTACAAACAAAGTTCTTTTTAACAATTTTAAGTTTCTGTTAAATTACATATGCCCAAAATAAATATTTACAAAAAAAATTCCCGCAATTTCCACCTTATAAGCATTGTTATTATAATAATCTCGCTTATTTATTAAAAAATTGCGGGAATTTTCTCATTTTTGAATAAAGAAGTTGGTCATAAAACTAACAACAATTTCAATCATTTTTTACGTAAAACCTAAAATTTATATTTATTTTGGACAGAAGGATGTTAAATTTTATTTGTTTGAAAAATAACTTTGGTAGCTATCCGAATTTGCCAAAAGCTCAAAATGAGTTCCAAAAGCAGAAATTTTGCCATTTTCGAGCAAGAAAATTGAATCAAATTTATCCATATCTACAAGTCTGTGAGTTATAAAAATGAGCGATTTCTCTTTTGTAATTGAATGAATTGTGTTAATTATTTTTTGCTCGTTTATAGAATCGAGATTTGCAGTAATTTCATCACAAATAAAAATTGGGGCATTTTTTAAAATTGCACGGGCAATTGCAAGTCGTTTTCGTTCACCACCGCTAAGTTGTTTGCCTTGGTTTCCAATCCAAGTATTTAGTTTATTTGGTAAAAGCTCAACAAAATCGCTTAATTCAGCCATTTTTAAGGCATTCCAGATTTCTGCTTCGGTTGCATTTGGTTTTGCTAAAAGCAAGTTGTTTTTAATGGTATCGCTAAATAAAAACACTTTTTGAGGAATTACGGAATATTTTTCGCGAATTTCATCTTCGGATATTTTGCTGTAATTGATTTTATCAAAAGAAATTGAACCAGAATTTATCTCCCAAAATTTTAATAACAGATTGATAATTGAAGATTTTCCATTTCCAGTTGCTCCAATAATTGCAATTTTTTGCTTTTCCTTAATTTGGAATGACAATTCTTTTAACACATTTTCATTATTAATGTATGAAAAACTAACTTTTTCAAATTCAATTTCTTTTCCAATTAGTGGAATATGTTCTGCATTTTTAATCTCAATTTTTTGATCAGTTATTTGAAATAGTCTTTCACCAGCTTTTATGCTACTATCGAGGTATTGAACAGCCAAAGGAATTGGAAAAACTGCCTCAAATGCAGCCATTGTTCCAAGAGTTAAAACTGCGAGATAAATTCCGTTAGTTAAACCATTTGAAACAAACGGAGCAGTTAAAACAAAAATTGTAATTACTGCAATGTTCATCATCAGTCCAATTGCACTTTCGTTCATTCCTTGAATTAATTGCATTTTTCTTTGAATTTTTATCAGTTTTGCGTTTGTTTCAGTAAAATCGGATTTATGTTCATCAACTTTCCCAAATGAAATTAGCTCGTTTTTACCTTCAATTCCATCAAGAGTAATCTCGGTTAAACGCGAACGCAAAAATAGGATTTCTTCTCCCTTTTTTTTGCTTAGTTTGTATGTAAAATAAGGGACTGCAGTTGCTGCAAAGGAATATGGCAACAAAAATGCAATAGCAATTGAAAAGCTAAAATTTGCAAAAATTATAAATACCAAAATTGCGGTTAAAATTGCAATAAATGGCGGAGAAATTACACGGACAAAAATATGCTCCAAACTTTCAACATCAGAAACCACGCGAGTAAGTAAATCACCACTTGTATATTTTCCGCTTTTTGCTGGAACAAGAGGCTCAATTGACTCAAAAAACCACACTCTGAATTTTGCAAGCAAATTAAACGTAATATTGTGCGAAATAAGTCTTTCGGTATATCGTAGCAATCCGCGCGAAATTCCAAAAAACCGAACGCCAACAATTCCAACTTGCAACTCGCCAATGTGAGGCAACAAAGCTGCTTTGGAGATAATGTAAGCCGAAGTCAGTATTAAACCAATACTGCTTCCGATTGTTAAAAATCCCACAAAAGTAGCTAGAAGCATCCACCATTTAAATGGAGAAACGAGTTTAAGTATTTTTAGCAACGACTTTTTCATAATTCCCTCTTAAAAGTGTTGTAAAGATTTTGATAAACGTTATTTTCGGCTAATAAGTTTTGGTGCAAACCTTCGGCAATAATTTTGCCTTTTTCCACAACCACAATTTTATCGGCACTTAAAATTGTATTTAATCTATGTGCTACAATAATCATTGTTTTGGAATTTGCATATTGTTTTATGGATTGAATCAAATTTGCTTCAAAAATGGAATCAATGCTCGATGTTGGCTCGTCCAAAATTATAATTGGTGAATTTTTGATAAATATTCGAGCCAATCCAATTCGCTGAATTTCGCCACCGCTTAAATTTGTTCCTCTTTCGCCAACGGTTGTTTTGTAACCGTCTTTTAATTTTATAATCCAATCGTGAATAAACGCATTTTTTGCGGCTTCAATAACTTCGTTTTCAGTAGCATTTTCCTTTGCAATTGCTATATTCTCAAAAATAGATTTATGAAAAATATGCGGCGTTTGGGAAGTCCAACTAACATTTTTGTGCCATTCGTTTTCGGAAATATCTTGAAGATTTGCGTCATCAATTAAAATTTCGCCAAAATCTGGTTTTGAAAATTTCATTAGCAAATTAACAATTGTTGATTTACCAGAACCAGATTCACCAACAATTGCAATTGTTTTGCCTTTTTCAATCGTAAAAGAAGCTCCGTTTACTGCATTTTCGTCTCTGTTTTTATATCCAAAAGTGACATTGTTAAATTTTATATTCCCATTTTGGAAACCAATTTTTGAATTTTGCAATTGTTCGGTGCTTTCGGAATTATTTAATAATTTCTGAATTGATTTAAAAGCAGCCAAACCTTCCAAACCAGCGTGATATCTTGCTCCAAGTTGACGAAGCGGAAGATAAAACTCGGGTGCAAGTATTAAAATAAAAAGTGCATTTTCAAATTGCATTTTGCCAACCATTAATCTTAATCCAATTTCAACGGCAATAATTGCAATACTAAGTGTTGATAAAAGTTCAAGCACAAGTGCCGAAAGAAATGCAATTTTTAGCACTTTCATAGTCGATGTTTTGAACAAATTGCTTATTTCTTCAATTTGCTTTATTTCGCTTTTTGCACGATTAAATATTTTTAATGTTGTAATTCCTTGTAAAACATCCAAAAAATGACCGCTCATTCTGCTCAAGTTTTTCCACTGCTTTTTGTTTAATTCCTCAGCCGTTGAACCGATTAAATACATTAATAATGGAATAATTGGAGCCGTAACTAAAAATACAATTCCAGATAGAACATCCAACGGAAACACAACAAATAGAATTAAAATTGGAGTTAAAGCCGATAAAAACAATTGCGGAAGATATTCGCTAAAATATGCGTCCAATAATTCAACGCCTTTTATTACTGTGTTTGATATTTCACCACTTTTTTTATCAAAATTTGATTGAGTTTTTTCTTGAAATAACGAATTGGTTATTGCACTTCGAAGATTGTTTTTTATGTCACTTACAACAATGTTTATTTTACTCTTTTCAAACCAAATAAAAAAGGCTTTTAAAACGGCGGAAATTAGAAAAATAATCAAATAAAGATTTACATCGGACAGCGATTTTCCCTCAAGAAAAATTAAATTTATCGATTTGGCTAAAAAGTAGGAAAGTAAAACAGTAAAAATTGATGCTATAAATCCGCTTATAATTGAAATTACAAAAGATACTTTTGTTTTTGATGTTAATTTTAAGAGATTTTTATCTACGTTCATTTAGAAACGATTCTTTTTGTGCTTTTGAAGTGCGAAGATACAAAACATTGGAGCATTATGTAAATGCTCCAATGTAAATAACAACTAATATTCTAATTCGGATTTACGAGAAATTCTTTTTCTGAAAACCCAATATGTCCATGATTGATAAACTAAAACTATTGGAACAAAAACTGCCGCAACAATGCTCATAACTTCCAAAGTATATGGAGTGGAAGATGCATTATAAATTGTTAAACTCCATTCTGGATTTGTACTTGAAACCATTACTCGAGGAAATAGTCCGCTAAAAACTATAACAGTTGAAAAAGCGATTGTAATTCCAGTCATAATAAAAGCCCAACCTTCTTTTTTAGCTTTAAGCAAACTTCCAACAGATAAAATAGCCAAAAGAGCAACTACAGGAACAGAACCTGGATTTATGCCCAATGCAGCAAACATATCTGTTTCAACATAGCTGTATGCAACGAAAAGAAGAAGAATAACAGTAGTTGGAAGCCACAATTTACGAGCTATCTTTCTTGAATCTTCAAGAATATCGTCAGTGGTTTTTAATGCTAAAAATATTGCTCCATGCAAAGTAAAAAGTGAAAGAGAGGCCAATCCACCAACTAATGCGTATGGATTAAGTAAATTAAAGAAGCCACCTGTGTAAGTCATTGATTCATCAATTGGAACTCCGCGAATTAAATTTGCAAGAGCAACGCCCCATAAAAGTGCGGGGACGAAACTTCCAAAGAAAATAGCCCAATCCCAAAGATTACGCCAGCGTGAATTTTCGTCTTTGCTACGAAATTCGAACGAAACCGCTCTAACAATAAGAGCAACCAACATTAAAAACAGAGCAAGATAAAATCCACTAAACATTGTAGCATACCAATGAGGAAAAGCTGCAAAAATTGCTCCACCAGCTGTTAATAACCAAACTTCATTTCCATCCCAATGAGGTCCTATAGTATTAATAATAACTCTTCGTGATTTATCATCTTTTCCTAAAAATGGAAGCAAAATTCCAACTCCATAATCGAATCCTTCCAAAAAGAAAAATCCGACAAAGAGCACAGTAACTAAAATAAACCAAATTATATTTAAGTCCATAATATTCTCCTTTTAATTTTCTGAATGATTTGATTCGTGAATTTCTAAAGCGTCTGTTCCTTTAGTTGCAAATTTTTTCCACAAATAAACTGTTGGAATAAGTAAAATTCCATAAAGGACAGTATAACCAATAGTTGTAAAAAGTACTTCACCAGCAGTGGCTGCTTTTGAAACCGAATCTTCAATTCTGAAAAGCCCAAATACCGTCCATGGCTGTCTTCCAACTTCAGTAAAAATCCAACCTGTAGCATTTGCAATAAAAGGCAGACTAACACCGAATAGTAAAATTTTATAACATAGTGGTGAGAAATTGAAATCTTTTTTATAAGCAACCCACCATCCAATTAATAAAACCAAAAACATAACCGTTCCGGCTCCGACCATTAATCTAAAAGTCCAATAAGAAATTGCCACTGGTGGAACGTAATTACCTGGACCGTATGTTACTTCATACTCAGTTTGTAGATTTTTAATGCCTTTTACTTCGCCTTCAAATTTATTGTAAGCTAAAAAGCTAAGTGCCGCAGGTACTTTAATTGCAAATACATCTTCTCTTTTAGCCTCGTCGCCAATAGTAAACAATGACATTGATGCAGGATTTTCAGATTCCCAAAGAGCTTCAGCAGCCGCCATTTTCATTGGTTGATGAATTATCATATGTTGTGCTTGGTTGTGTCCAACGAGTCCGACAAATAAAGTTCCGATAAATCCATAAATAATTCCAAACTTAAATGAAGTTTTGAATACATCTTGATTTTTATTTTTGTTTAATTGGTAAATACTTACTGTAATAATAAAGAATGCTGTTGTTGAAATGCCGGCAAAGAAAACGTGAGGAAATTGAACCCAAACATGACCATTTGTTAATAAAGCAAGAAAATCAGTCATTTCGGCTCTTCCATTACTTAATTGGAAACCAACTGGTTGTTGCATAAATGAATTGGCAATTAAAATCCAAATAGCAGAAAGGTTTGAGCCAATTGCGACAAGCCAAATTGCAGCTAAGTGCATTTTTTTGGATAATTTTTCCCATCCGAAAATCCAAATTCCTAAAAATGTTGATTCCATAAAAAATGCTAAAAGGGCTTCAATTGCAAGCGGAACGCCAAAAATATCACCAACAAATCGCGAATATTCTGACCAGTTCATTCCAAATTGAAATTCTTGAACAATACCAGTTGCAACTCCAATTGCAAAGTTAACCAAAAACATTTTTCCCCAAAATATAACCATTTTCTTGTACTTTTCATTCCCACTTTTAACATATTGAGTTTCCATTAAAGCTAAAGCCAATGTAAAACCTAATGTTAGTGGAACAAAAAGGAAGTGATAAATAGTCGTGATAGCAAATTGCCATCTTGCCAGGGTTAAAACATCCATAATACCTCCAAATAATAAGTTTGTAATTATTTAATTTCTGAATCAGAAAAAGAAAAATTGTTAATTGTTGTATTTTTTAATTTGTCTATAACTTCATTTTCGTAATCAATAAAATATTTATGAATTTTACATGGTGGTGGAAGTGGACAAAAACCTTTTTTGCTTATGCAAGCACTTACACTTTCCACAAGCCCTAATGCTTCAAAGATTTGGTAAAACGAAAGGTTTTTTGGATTAACAGCCAAAGTTACTCCACCATTTTTTCCACGATTTGTGCTTAATATTTTATTCTTCTTTAATTGATAAACAATTTTTGTAGTAAATGGCTTTGAAATTAGTAATTTAGTTGAAAGTCGCTGAATTGTAAAATGTTCAGTGGCGCCAGAACCTGCAATGTATGCGCAGATTCTTATTGCATAATCGTAATCTTTTTTTGCTAAATAATACATAATATCCTTAACCATACTAAATTGGTATAGTTAAGTTATAAAATTTATTTAATAGACACAAGGTCTTTTTTAATCGGATACCACTATTGTTTTATACGAGCTTGCATAAGCGGTAAAAAAGCCAAGAGCATTATTGCTCCAGTTTGTAATTGGATTTGTTGGTGCAACCGAAGAGCTACTTGGTCTTCCACCAGAAGAGCTACTTGAAGCATTTACACTATTTGCGGTTTTATAAAAATCGAAAGCAGCTTTATCAATAGATTGTAATTCGACTGAAATAACATCATTTAAATTGATATTCAGTATTTCAGCATCTAATTGAATGCGGGCGTCAATATCATTTCCATCGGTGTATTTATCTTCGTAAATTACAAAGCCAGTATTAACGATTCCATTAGTAGATATTTTAAAACGGCAATAATTTTCAACATTTGGCTCGTCTTTAAAATAGACATGCAAAATATAACGACCTTTTCCATCTTCTCCACCTGGTCTTTCAATTCCCTTTTCTATTGAAAGCGAATCAAGAATTGTTTTTTTTGGCATTGTTGATTCAGCTTCATAAATAGTTCCACCAACAATTACTTGAATGGAATATTTTGTTAACGGAGTTCCATTTATTAAATTGGTTTGATAACTGCCTGAATCTATTTCAGTCATTTCGGCTGTTTGACCATTTTGGCTTTTTAATATAACACTTGCATTGGAAACTTTTTCAAATTCGTTTACTGTGTAAAAATCGGTGGTTTTTGTTATTACTAAAGTACTTGATGAGCCATTGTCGCTAATTTCGGCTTCCAAAACAAGAGTTGGATTTGCAGAATTTAAGTCAACTTTAATAACATCTTCACATCCAAATGTAAATACTACTAAAGTTAAAACGATAAAAATTCTATTTAATTTACTATTTATTTTGTAATTCATGTTCATTGTTCACATCCTAAAAACTAAAATTAAAAGTTATTGAAGGCACAATTCCAAACAAAGCCAAACGGACAGCTTCTGTGTTTTGCGAGTTTGTTTCACTTTCTTGGAACGTAATTGTGTAAGCGTTTTTCCTATTATAAATGTTAAAAAGTGAAAATGTTAAACTCATTTCTGAGCTTTCCGATTTTGAAATAAGCATTGTTGCACCAACATCCAAACGATGGTAATCTGGCATTCTGTAGCTATTTCTTTCGGTGTATAAATTCAAAATATTTCCATCAACAACGTACTTTCCGCTTGGGAATGTAACCGCATCGCCAGTGTAATAAATCCAATTTGCCGAAAGCGTCCATTTGCTATTTAGCTTATAAATTGCTGTTAAAGAAAAATCGTGAGTTCTATCTTGCCTAGCTGAATAAGGATTTCCGTTATTAATATCTGGGAAAAGTCGCTCACTTTTCGAAAGAGTATAACTTAACCAACCCGTAAAATCGCCATAATTTTTCTTCAAAAATAGTTCAACTCCGTAAGCGTGACCTTGTCCAAAAACCAATTGTGACTCAATTTGAGCATTAAAATAAATATCAGCTCCATTTTCATAATCTACTTGGTTTTCCATGTTTTTATAATAAACTTCAACTGATGTTTCATATTCGTTTTCGGCAAAATTTTTGAAATATCCTAAACTTACCTGATTTGCAATTTCTGGTTTAACAATATCGGTTGTTGGAAGCCAAACATCAATTGGAGTAGAAGTTGTTGAAGTTGAAAGTAAATGTATGTACTGATAATTTCGAGAAAATGCAGTTTTTACCGAACTTGTTTCATCCAGCAAATAATTTGCCGAAAAACGAGGTTCAAAACCTCCATAATATCCAATAATTTCGCCACTTTCGTAAGTTTTAGTATTTACAATTAGATTATCCTCGTTAAAAGTGTATATATCACCTGGTCCAATATGCAGATAACCAGAATAACGCAATCCATAATTTAATTTAATTCTGCTTGTTAAATCCGTTTCGTGCGAAATATATGTTGCTAATTCAATTCCATATTTATTTGCCACTTTAAAAGAATTTACGTTTCCACCTTCGCTAATAATTTCACCAGGCAAAAAAGTGTGATAAAATCCAACAAATCCGAATTGAAAAAGATTTTCGGAATTATAGAAATATTGAAAATCGCTTTTAAAATTTACATCTCTAATTCCCGAAGAAATTTGGAAATCGTTATCACCACTCATTATTGAAACGACATAGTTATAATCGCTAAAAATTAGGGAAGTATTTGAAAACAATTTTTCGCTAAATAAATGGTTCCAGCGTAAAGTACCAGTAATGTTGCCCCAATCAAATCCAAATTGGTCGCTAAAACCAAGCACATCGCGTCCTAAATATCCCGAGAGATAAAATTTATCCGAATTACTTAATCTATAATTTGCTTTTAAGTTCAAATCATAAAAATATAATTTTGAGTCGTTCAAAGCTTTATCGCCAGCAAGAGGAATAAAAATATCCGCATAAGTTCTTCTTCCAGAAATTAAAAATGAAGCTTTGTCGGTTAAAATAGGACCTTCGACAGAAATTCGTGACGAAATTAGCCCGATTCCACCCGTAAATCGCCAATCTTTGTTGCTTCCATCTTTCATTTTTATATCAAGAACAGAAGAAATTCTACCACCATATTCTGCTGGCATACTTCCTTTAATCATTTTCGCATTTTTAATTGCATCTGAATTAAAGACCGAAAAAAATCCGAATAAATGGGATGCGTTATAAACTGTTGCTTCATCAAGCAAAATTAAATTTTGGTCAATATTTCCACCACGCACAAAAAATCCGCTATTTCCATCACCTGCTTGACTAATTCCAGGCAATAATTGCATTGTTTTCAAAATATCGGCTTCGCCAAGTATTACTGGAACAGATTGCAGTTCTTGAGGAATAATTTCAGTAGTTCCCATTTCGGTCGATTTTATGTTGTGATCAGCCTTTTTGCCTTTAACTACAACTTCATCAATTTCAAATGAGTTTGAAGCTAGCTCAATGTTGGAATTTACAGAGTAATTTAAGTCAGTTACTACTGACTCTTTTTTATAGCCAGTGTAGCTATATATAATAGTGTATTTCCCTTTTGGAATTGTGATGGAATAAAATCCATATTCGTTTGTAGTTGTTCCAGTTGAAAGTTCTGAAACAAAAATATTGGCACTAATAAGTCCTTCGCCAGTTGCCGAATCAGTTATAAATCCACTCAAAGTTGAACTTTGCGAAAAAAGAACTGTCGAAATTGTTACAAAAACGACAAACAACAATTTATATTTTGAAACCATAGAATTTTACCTAAAAGATGAGAAATCAATTTAGTGAAAATAGCTATTTGTAGCGAATTTTTTTAGTAATTATTTTTGCACAGAGTTTGAGATAAAGGTTGAGGGAAAGGTAAAATTTTTGTTGAATTGTTGAATTGTTGAATTGTTGAATTGTTGAATTGCTAAAAATTAATTCCATTTTTCCAACATTCCATTATTCCGCTCTATAACTAAACCTCTACCTTAACCTTATTTAATTTTTCTTAGATTTCAAAAAAACATTGACATCATTTTTCTTTTTTCGTATGTTACAAACGTTTCAAAAATAACAAACGTAAAATTGAATTATTATGACAGAAAAAGATAAGTTAAAAGAAGAATTTATAATGAACTTTGGTCACGCCTATAAATCATTTGGGCTGAGCAAGTTAATTGGTCATATAATTGCATTACTAATCTTTACCACCAAACCCATTTCATTAGAAGAAATATCCAAACAATTAAACAGAAGTAAAGGACCAATAAGTCAGCTAACTGGACGTTTGCGCGAAAAACAGTTAATTAGAAGAGTTTGGCAACCAACAAGCAGAAAAGATTTTTACGAAATTGAGCCAGAAGTTTTTGAAAATGCTTTTAGAAACAGTATGGATTTGAATAGAAATAACATAAAAATTGCCTCTCATTTTTTATCCGAAATTAAAAATAGAAACATAAGCGAATTAGACGTTTTAGAAACTCGGCTTACAGAAATGTCAACTTTCTATAATTTAATGGATAAGCATTACAAGAATTTTTTGGATGAATGGCAATCGGAACGAAAAAAAATTTATATGAAATAATTCGTATTTTTTTGTCATTAGCGTTTGGAAATTTCCAAACGTTGCAAACGTAAAAGGTAATATTATGAAACGATTTGAAAATAAGGTTGCCATTATAACTGGTGGAGCTCAAGGAATTGGCAAAGCAACTACTATAAAATTCTTTAACGAAGGAGCTTCTGTTGCAATTTGGGATATTGATGAAGTAAAAGGCAATGAACTTTGCAATGAACTAAAATCTGAGACCAACAAAGTAGAATTTTTCAAAGTAAATGTTGCCAATTATGAAGATGTTAGCCAAAATGTTGAAAAAGTGATTTCTTCATTTGGTAAAATTGATATATTAATTAATAATGCTGGAATTACTCGCGACGCAACACTTCGTAAAATGACTCCACAACAATGGCAACAAGTAATGGATGTAAATTTAACCGGCGTTTTTAATTGCACGCAACTTGTTTCTTCAAAAATGCTCGAAAAAGGTTATGGAAAAATTATAAATGCTTCATCAGTTGTTGGTTTATATGGAAATTTTGGACAGACCAACTACGTTGCTACAAAAGCTGGAGTTATTGGAATGACAAAAGTTTGGGCTCGCGAACTTGGTGGAAAAGGAATTAACGTAAATGCAATTGCTCCAGGTTTTATTGCCACAGAAATGGTAAAAGCAATGCCAGAAAATGTGATTAAAATGATGGAAGAAAAAACTCCGCTTAAGCGACTTGGAACTCCCGAAGATATTGCAAATGCATATATATTTCTTGCAAGTGAAGAAGCATCTTTTATTAATGGAGCCACATTAAGCGTTGATGGCGGAATAATAACATAGGATAATTTAATGCGAGATGCCGTAATTCATTCCTCTGGAATGTATGTACCTGAAAATGTAATTAAAAACGAATATTTTGACAAATTACTTAATGAAAACGTTAGTAATTGGTTAGAAGAATATGTGAAAATTTACGAAAGAAGATGGTGTTCCGAAAACCAATCAACAGCTGATTTAGCAATTGAAGCTGGAAAAGAGGCGATGAAAAAAGGAAATATTTCGCCAAAAGATGTCGATTTACTCATAATTGCCACTGATACTCCTGAATATATTTCACCCTCAACTTCTTCAAAAGTACAATACAAATTAGGATTAGAAAATGCTGCAACTTTTGATATAAATAGTGCATGTGCGGGATTTGTAACAGCTCTTGATACAGCTTCAAAGTTTATAATTGCCGATAAACAATACAATACTGTTATGGTAATTGGTGCATACGCAATGAGCAAGTACTTAAATTTGATGGACAAAAAGACAGTAAATCTATTTGCCGATGGAGCAGGTTGCATAATATTAAAATCAGAAGAAAATAGTAATTCGGGATTTTTGGCAAGCAAACTTATAACTTTTGGGCAGTATTACGATTATATGGGAATTTATGCGGGTGGAACAAATATGCCAATAAATGCTCAAATTTTGAAGGAAAAAAAGCATTTATTATCAATAGAAAAACGATTTCCGCCAGAATTAAACCCTCAAACTTGGTCAAAAATAATTAAAACCATTGCTGAAAAAGCAAATGTAAATATCGAGGATGTTTCCCTATTTTTATTTACACAAATAAATATTAACAGTATTTGGGAAACAATGGATTTACTAAAACTTCCTCGCGAAAAAGCACAAACAAGCATGCACTATTATGGTTACACTGGTTCTGCTTGCATTCCAATTTCTTTGGAAGACGCATTAAAACAAAAGAAAATTAACAAAGGCGATTTAATTTTTATGGTTGGCTCTGGTGGCGGATTTTCAGTTGCTGGTGCAGCTTTTAGGTACTAATTAGAGAATAATATGGCAAGTGCATCACAAGTTATAGGAACGTGGTTACTGATAATAAGTTACATATCAGTAATTCTCTTTTTTGTTATAAGAGGTGCTTTAAAAACAAAAAGCTTTTCGGATTATGCCATCGGAAATATGAGTTTTTCACCTATTTCTGTAGGTCTTTCGCTTGCAGCTTCCATGACAAGCGCTGCTACTTTTGTTATTAATCCTGGATTTATAGCTAATTATGGTTTAGCTGGATTTATTTCTTTCGGAATTGTTTTTCCAATAGGCTCACTTTTATCGTTAATTGTGTTAACCAAAAGTTTTCAAAAATATGGGCAATCAATAAAAGCACTAACTTTAGCTCAGTGGATAGGAAAACGTTATAATAGCAACGGATATTCACTTTTTATGGCATTTCTATCATTACTTTTAATCACTTTTATTGTTTTAATAATTGTGGCTTTAACAAAAGTTCTGTCCAAATCGTTAAATATTAACGAAATAAATGTTTTAGTTGGTTTAGTAATTTTTGTTTTTGGATATATGATGTTTGGTGGTGCAAATTCGATGGTTTACACAAACACAATTCAAGCAATAATTATGATTGTAGTTGCGGTAATTTTATTAACTTCGGGTTATCAGCATTTTAGTAACGGAATTAACTCATTTTTCACTGAACTTAATAATATTGATCCAAACCTTACAACTTTAACAAATGCCAATTCACCACTTTTTCGCGATTTTTTTGAAATATTTTTATGCCAATTTATTGTTGGAGTTGCCGTAGTTTGTCAGCCACACATTATTACAAAATCGCTTTTACTCAAAAGTGGAAAGGATGTAAACAAATTTTTAGTTGTTAGCGTTGTAACTGAAATAGTTTTCTTTTTAGTCGTTTTTGCGGGATTTTATGCTCGTTTGGCATTCCCAGATTTAACAATTAACGGAATTCCTCTTAAAAATGACGGAATTATTCCCGCTTATGTTGTAAGTGTTTTTGCAAATGGATTTGTTTCAGTTGCGGTAGGACTTTTAGTAATTCTTGGATTAATTTCGGCTGGAATGTCAACTTTGGAAGGTTTAATTCAATCTGTTTCGTCAACAATTACTTCCGATATAATTAAACCACTATTTGGCGATAAAATTAAAACAGATAAAGGATTAATTATTGCAAATAGAATAGCAGTTGTAGTTTTGGCAATTATTGCTGGATTTATTTCGTATGACCAACTTATAAATCCTAAGTTAAGTGTTGGATTACTTGCTCAAAATGGCGTTTATGCCTTTTTCTCAGCTGCTTTTATCCCTATTTTATTTGGAATATTTCTAAAAGATGTAAAATTAATTGCACCGCTTTCCGCTTCAATTGTGGCAATTGCGGTTCATTTTTCTATTTATTATTTACTACCTATTCTTGTTTCCGAATTTGGTTTTAGCTTTGGTTGGTTTACAAAATATTTGGTTGGAACAATTAAAAATCCAGCAATTGCAGCAGCTTCCGCAATTGTTATTTCAACTTTTGTCGGTTTAATAATCCACTTTTTTAATAAAAGAACAAAAACAATATGAACAATTTAGATTGGTTTTCTAAATGGAATATGTATTCGCCAAATTCAATTGCTGTAACAGACTTTGAATCTGGAAAAACATATACATATTCACAGCTAAATGATTTATCGTGCAAATTATCAAAGCATATTAGTGAATATTATAATCTAAAAATTGGCGACAGAATAGCCGTCTTGGCAGAAAATTGTGTTGAATTTGTAATTTTATTTGGAGTTGCACAAAAATTGGGAATTATATTAGTTCCACTAAACTACAGATTGGCTTCAAATGAACTGAATTATATTATCCAAGATTGCGAACCATCATTAATAATAGTTCAAAATAACTTTTTGGAAAAAGCAAAAAATACTCAAAGTTTCAAAAATGTGAAGTATAAACTTAATCTTGACAATTTGGCAAATTTACTCCAAAATTTTGCCAATAACGAAAATTGCAAATTTGAAAATAGTTCAAATATTGAAGAAAATAGCCCAATATTTATACTTTATACATCAGGTACAACAGCATTTCCTAAAGGAGCTTTGTACACACATAAAATGTTGTTTTGGAATAGCATAAATACAGAACTTAGATTAAATATAACTTCTAACGATAAATCAATTAACTGTGCCCCACCTTTTCATACTGGTGGTTGGAATGTTTTATTTACCCCATTTTTGCACCACGGCGCTCACACAATAATAATGAAGAACTTTAATCCAGAAGTTATTTTGCAAATTCTTGATAAAGAAGAAATAACAATTTGGTGGGCAGTTCCAACAATGCTAAAAATGTTATCTGAAAGTGAATCTTTTTCAAAATCAGAAATGAAACGCTTGAGATATTTAATCGTCGGCGGAGAAGCTTTGCCTTTGGAAGTAATAAATACTTGGCATAACAAAGGCGTTCCAATAAGACAAGGTTACGGATTAACCGAAGTTGGACCAAATGTAACCTCGTTAAATCAAGAAGACTCAACTCGTAAACTTGGTTCAATCGGAACTCCAAATTTTTATATTGAAGCAAAAATTGTTGATGAAAATGGAAATGAAATCACTAACAATGGAGCTGGTGAATTTTTATTAAAAGGTCCAAACGTTACAACTGGTTATTGGAATAAAAAAGAAGAAACAAAATTGGCAATAAATGACGGATGGTTTTCAACTGGTGATGTTGTAATGCGCGATTCTGACGGCTTTTTATATGTGGTTGATAGAATAAAAAACATGTATATCTCAGGTGGCGAAAATGTTTATCCAGCAGAAATTGAACACATATTAAGACAACATCCACAGATTGACGACGTAGCTATTATTGGCGTTTCCGATAATAAATGGGGTGAAGTTGGAAAAGCTTTTATTGTAAAAAAACAGAATTCCAATTTAACCGAATATGAAGTAGCTGATTATTGTGTAAAAATGCTGGCAAAATATAAAATTCCAAAACACATAATTTTTTTGGAAAACTTGCCAACAAATGATTCTGGAAAAATTGATAGAAAACAGTTAAAGAGTTATATGTAATTATGGAAAATAGAGTTAAAATAGGAATTGTTGGAACTGGAATTTATTTGCCAAACAGTAAAATTTCCGCAGATGAAATTGCAAGTAAAACTAATGGAGTTTGGGCAACTGAAGCCATAAAATCCAAACTTGGTATTATTGAAAAAACAATTCCTAACAAAAAAGATGGTACGCAAGAAATGGGAGTTTGGGCTTCGGAGGACGTACTACGAAAAACTGGAATCAATCCTTTAGATATTGATTTAATCTTGAACATTGGCGAAGAATGGAAAGAATATCCTTTAACAACTTCTGGAATTTATCTTCAGGAGAAAATTGGTGCTAAAAATGCTTGGTCAATCGATTTACAACAGCGATGCTGCACAACAATTTCGGCTATGAAAATTGCTAAAGATATGATGATTGCTGACGACGACATAAATACTGTATTAATTGCTGGCGGTTACCGAAATGGAGATTTTGTAGACTACACAGATGCAAATATGTCAATGATGTTTAATCTTGCAGCCGGTGGTGGGGCTATTATATTAAAGAAAAATTACAACAAAAATCAGCTTTTAGGTTCACATATTATAACCGATGGAAGTCTTGCACGAGATGTTGGAGTAAAATATGGCGGAACTGAAAATCCAATTACTAAAAAGAACATTGATGTTGCTTATAAATCGTTAACAATGTTTAACCCAGAACACATGAAAACACGGCTTAATGAAGTATCAATGGATAATTGGATGATTTGCATTGAAAAAGCATTTGAAAAAAGCAACTTAAAAATAAATCAACTTGGGTATTTGGCAGTTTTACATTTTAAAAAATCAATGTATGAATATATGCTTCAGAAGTTAAATTTAACATCTGAACAATCAATTTACTTAAGCAATATTGGTCACGTAGGACAAATTGACCAAATAATATCACTACAATTAGCAATTGAACAAAATAAAATTAAACAAGGAACCGTAGTTGCAATGGTTGCTGCAGGCATTGGTTATGCCTGGGCAGCTAACGTAATTCAATGGGGATAATAAACAAAAACATAGGAGAACAAAATGAAAAAACTAATTTATCTACTAATCGTAGCACTATCTTTCTCTTTTTTTGCATGCAGTGAAGATGATGATGTTGTAGATCCAAATGCAAATGTAGATCCATGGGTTGGAACTTGGCTAAGTGCAGATGCAAACGTAGCACCAATTCTTGTTGCTTTATTTGCTTATGACAGTGTGAGAGTTACAATGAATGAAGATAAGACAATAATTCTTCAATCACACATTAAAGATGGTGCTTGGTCAACTTTAAATGGTGTTTACACTGTTACAAAATCAGCCTCAGGCGATGTACATTCAATTAGCATTAACTATACAGCTTTTGAACAAGAAGGTATTTTCCAAGTAATTACAGGAACTCCTGACCAAATGAAGTTAGAAGCTGTTCAAACCGTTCCAGATATTGGTGCAGTTCCAAGAACTCCAACTACTGGTTTTGGTTCTGACCCTGCATTGGCAACATATAATATACAAACATACGTTAGAGTTGATTAACATATTTTGGGAGAAGCTTTTAGCTTCTCCATTTAATTAAATGTCTAAAATATAATGAGTTAACCCATGAAACAAATAATTACAATAGTTTTAATATCCATTTTCTTTTCTATTCAATCTTTTTCCCAAACTGATAGTACTTTTGCAGAACTTAAAGTAAAAGAGGATAAAAGCGAATTTAAGTTTATTGGGTATTATTTTATGCGTTCAGAAATATCAAATATGTATCCAACAAACGAATTCCTAAAAGGACAAGTTGTTGGAAGACTTTTTGGCGGTAATACTACGCAAACTGGAAAAGATGTTCGCTATACTGAACAGAGATTTATACCTATTATTTCTTACACTCCACGCCTATTTGATGGCTGGGCAACAATGCGAATGTCGTTCGAGTTTGATTGGACTTGGGGCGATGCAAATTATGGCGCCGGCGGTAATTTTGGAGGAGCTTTTGGGGCTGATTTTGTAAACATGCAAACACAAAATTTATTTATTGAATTTCGTCCACAGAAAAATCTTTTTATCAATGTTGGTTTAACAAGAATATTTGATAACATTAAAGTTCCTGCTTACACGCTTTCGGAAGACCTTTATTATTCTGGTTTTAGACTTGCTTTGTGGGGTTCTGACGGAACTGGAATTGCAACTCATTATTTGCTAAATAATCATCGTTTTAAGTTTGGTGCTTATCAGCTTTATGAAAATAATGTTCAAGAAAACGATGATGTAACTTTATTAGAAGCAGATTATGAATATGATTTTGACATTGTAAATTCTGTAGGATTAACTGCTTATTATTTGCGCGATAGAGCTACTGGTGAAGGTGGTGTTTCTATTCTTGGGCAAGGACTTAACTCCGGACTAAGCAATTATAATGGCGTTTTCAATTTTAATTTTGGTGACGAACCTTACACTGCTGATGTAGTTTGGTTGGGTACGCATTTTCACGGAAATCCAACATTGAAACAAGGTAGATTTGGATATACTGGATTTGCTTTCGCTAATTTTGGTATTGCTAAAACTGTTTCGCAATCTGTGGATATTTTGGGATTTGCTGGTAATTTAAGACTTTCATACAAATATGGAAAAAATCAAAACGACTTTGTTGCTTTTGATGGTACTTTTTCAACTGGTGATGATAATAATATTTCTGATGGAAAATATAGTGGTGTTTTAACTGGCAACAACTGGACTTCACCTGGTGCTGTTTTCATTGGTCATGGCTTATATTTATTACTTCCGCACGGAAATGTTGTTAATAGATTTAACGCAACCGTTGTTGATATTCAGAATATTGGTTATGGATTAATGGCTGGAGCTTTTACTGCTTCTTACGATATTGTTCCAAATAAGTTTAAAATTAAATCTGCGGTTGGTTTCGGGGCTTCTCCTGTTTCTCCAACTGGTGGTGGAAATATTATTGGCACAGAAGTAAACTTCAATCTCCTTTATAAATTAAGAGTGTATATGGATTTAGAGCTACACGCAGCTTATTTAGCTTTGGGCGATTTCTACGAATCTCCAGTAGTTAATAGCGGTATTAACACAAAACCCCGAAATCCATGGGCATTATTTGTATCACTTAAATGGATTATGTTCTAGGAGGTTATAATGAAAAAAATAATTTTTATTTCACTAATTACAATGTCTTTTTTGCTAAATGGTTGTGCTACTTCGTATTTTTATAATCTTCCACCTAAAGAATTTAAGGAGATAGATTACACATTTGCTGTAAAGCATCAACAAGTAAGAAATATTAAAATAGCTTATATTGATGAAGGTTCTTCTGAAAACGTTTTGCTGCTAATCCATGGTCTAGGAACAAGTGCAAAAAGTTGGATTAAAAACATTCCACAACTTTCAAAGAATTTTAGAGTTATTGCAGTCGATTTGCCTGGCTATGGAAAATCTGATAAAGGCGATTTCAAGTATTCACTTTCTTGGTATTCACAAGTGCTGACTGAGTTTTTAATGGAACTAAATATTAAAAAGGCCACTTTTGTTGGTCATTCTATGGGCGGACAAATTTCACTAATTACTTCGTTAAATTATCCCCAAATGGTTGATAAATTAGTACTTATATCACCAGCGGGATTTGAAAAATTCACCGAAGGCGAAGGCGATTGGATGAAAGCTGCATTTACTATCGATTTAGTTAAAGAAACAACAACCCGAAATATTGCCGTAAATTTAGATGCAAATTTTTACGAAACCCCAGAGGATGCTGCATTTTTTGTAACTGACAGAATTCAAATAAAAGGTGCTTCTGATTTTGAGGATTATTGCTACGCTGTTACAAGAAATGTTACTGGAATGATTGACGAACCTGTTTTAAATAATTTAGCACAAATTAAACATAAAGCACTTATTCTATTTGGTGAAAATGATGGATTAATTCCTAATGTTTATTTACATGGTGGATTTACAGAAGATATTGCAAATTTTGCTCACAATAAATTATCTCAGAGCAAACTAGTGCTTGTTCCAAAATGCGGACACATGCTTCAATTTGAAAAATCTGAAATTGCCAATAATGAAATTATAAAATTCCTAAATGACTGATAATTTATTGGAGAATAAATGAATGAAATAAAAGATGTATATATAATCGATGCTGCTAGAACTCCCATTGGATCATTTATGGGTGCAATTAGCTCAATTCCGGCAACTGAATTAGGAAGCATTGTAATAAAAGGCTTGATTGAAAGGAACAATCTTAAAAGTGATTCTGTTGATGAAGTAATTATGGGAAATGTTATTCAAGCTGGAGAAGGACAAGCTCCAGCGAGGCAAGCTGCACTTGGTGCTGGGTTGGATAATTCGGTTCAATGTATGACAATAAACAAAGTTTGTGGCTCCGGACTTAAGTCTGTTATGCTTGCAGCACAAGCCATCATGGTTGGCGATGCCGAAATAGTAATTGCTGGTGGAATGGAAAATATGTCACAAATTCCTTTTTATCTTAAAAATGCTCGAAACGGATTTAAACTCGGCAATCAAACTCTCGAAGATGCCATGCTTAAAGATGGCTTACTAGACGCTTATGATAATATTCACATGGGCAATTTTGCTGAATCATGCGCCTCAGAATATAATATTACGAAAGACGACCAAAATAATTTTGCAATTGAAAGCTATAAACGGGCATTAAAATCAATTGATGATAAACGATTTGCAAATGAAATAATTCCAGTTGAAATAAAAGATAAAAAAGGAAATGTTGAATTGTTTTCAACTGATGAAGAACCTGGCAAGGTTAATTTTGAAAAATTGCCAATGCTTCGTTCGGCATTCCAAAAGGATGGCTCTGTAACTGCCGCAAATTCTTCTTCAATAAACGATGGTGCTTCGGCTGTTTTATTAATGACGAAGGAGAAAGCTGAATTATTAGGATTAAAACCTATGGCAAAAATTATTGCTCAAGCATCTGCGGCAAAAGCTCCAAAATGGTTTACTACCGCACCAATTGATGCTATAAATAAAGTGCTGTTGAAAGCTAAATTAGCAATCAATGATATTGATTTATTTGAAATTAATGAAGCCTTTTCAGTTGTTTCTCTTGTTGTAAACAAGGAGCTTGGAATTGACAATAATAAAGTAAATGTTAATGGTGGTGCTGTTGCTTTGGGACACCCAATTGGAGCTAGTGGAGCAAGAATTTTAACAACATTGCTTCATGAAATGCAAAAACAAAATTCCAAATTCGGATTGGCTTCACTTTGCATTGGCGGTGGCGAAGCTTCTGCAATTATTGTTGAACGTACATAATTTAGTTTGAATCATTAAGTCAAATATTCTCTAAAAAGGAATTTTGGAATGGTTGAGTTTTGGAAAAATGGAATTATTAAATTCCATTTTTCCTCTTTTCTTTACCTAAACCTCTACCTAAACCTCTTCCTTAGCCTTATTTAATCAATTGCATTTTATTGCTTTCGGTTTTTCCATTTACTGATATTGTGTATAAATAGACTCCACTTGGCAAATTGCTTGCATCAAATTTTATACGGTAAAGCCCAGGTTGTTTAATTTCATCAAAAAGTAGTTTTATCCTTTGTCCAAGAGTATCCGTTATTTCCATTTTCACATCCGATTCAATTCCGACAGCAAACTCAATAGTGGTTTCTAAATTAAAAGGATTTGGATAATTCTGAAAAAGTTGAAAGCCATTGGGAATTTCGTTTGCTTTTCCAACTGATGTAAAACTCGCTGGGAAAATAGACTGCAAAATAAAATCGGTTGTGGCACGCCATAAACCCCAACTATGTCCTTCGTGATATTCTTGCCAATCAAACGAATACCCTTTACCGGAGATAAGCAAATCAAAAGCTCGCAAATTTGCATCAAGCCCCTCGTATGTTCCCCACGTTCCAGCAAATTTAATTTCTTTTTTATCACCACTTGTAATCATATTGTAAACTTCATAATTATTTGGCTGAAAAGCCGCAGAATGTAGTCCACAATTGGCAAAGACATCGGGATAAGTGTAACTAATCAATCCGCTAATATTTCCACCATAGGAATCGCCCATTACGAGTCTGTCATTTGCATTTTTGGATGTCCTAAATTTTGAATCAATTTCTGGGACCAATTCAGTAGCAAAAAATTCTGCATATTGATATCGCTTTTCAAAAGCATATTCTTCACTTCTATTATTAGGCGTTACAAAAACCGCAATAACTTCTGTTATTTTATTGCTGTCTATTAAATTATCGATAACATTAACCGCTGAACCAAGTGTTAAATACTCGCCTCCATCCTGAAAATAAACAGTTGGATACTTTTTATCTGTTTCAGTTTTGTATGATGGCGGCAAATAAACCGAAACTCCGTAAGAGCGACCAACTGCAATGCTTTGGACTGTTATATTTGTTCGCTCACCGTGCTTAATATTTGGATTGTGAACAATTTCCCAAGGTTGGATAAAATCTGGCATTGCTAATTCGGAATTTGGACCAAAACCGCCGCTTGTTGTATTAGGATTTTCTGGGTCAAGAATCCAATTTGAGCCACTAATTACTAATTTATAATCCAATCTTGCATCAAGTTCAAATGTTTCGGTTCTGAAAAAGAAATTTGTTCCACTCATATTTGTCATTTTAGTGTTGGAAGGATCCCAACCATTAAAATCGCCCGCAATTGCTACACTGGTTGCCGTTCCAAAATAAACAAAATTTGCCTTTTCACCTTCCACAAAAGGAATTCCTACAGTTCTTGCATAAGTCATAAAACTATCAATTGCTGTATTTTTTGCTTCCACAGTTGGAAGTTGATAAAGGTGTTGTATAAACTCTTGAAATTGCGATTGTGGAAACACATTTCCAAAAACGAAAAACAAAAACACTATTGCTATCTTAATTCTACTCACGTGAACCTCCAACTTTATACTTTCAAATATAAGCAATAAATTATTTTCGTTTTTTGCCAATTTTATCCATGCTAATAATTTTGTTAATATAATCAGTTGCAATAGGAACCTTGCATGAAGTATCTCCCATATAAACCGCAACTTTTCCAATTTTATTTGCAATTTTTAAGGCTATTTCGGTTAATTCTGGAATGAAAGAACCGACGGCAATAACAAAACCATTCATCGTGTATTTTATTCTATTTTGTGATTTGTGAATTTCTGATTCGACTCTTTTAAGCAGATTTTTGATAATGCTTAAATCCAATTCTTCGTTTGGTTTTTTAGAAATTATGGCTGATAAGGTTGCCCAACCAGAAGAAGCCAAATTTTCCTCCTTTTTATCAATCCAATTTAATGCCATTGAAAATCCACCAACATTTTCAGAAGCAACAGCCACTACTGCATGTTCGCTTAAATAATACCAATATGCTTCTTTTGCCCATCTTTGCATGTCTTTATCTTCCATAATTGCAGGGTCGGCAATCATTGCTGCAAAATACATGGCGTCGGAGTTTCCGGTTGCATAAAGTTGAAGAGCCAAATTGTGATTTGTTTTTATCTTTTTTTGCAGCTTCTTCAAAAAATCGACTTTTACACCAAAAAATGGTTCTTTTGCGCCGTGTTTGGAAAGTACTTTTTTAGTCTGCTCGCTTCCATTTTTTTCAAGTTCGAGCATTACTTCATCTATATTCATAATTAACTCCAAATTCGCTAAGTAGTTCTAAAACACTACTTTTTGAAATAAGATTTGTGGCAATAATTCTTTTATCTCCAATTTCAAATTTTTTTCCATCAAAGTTTTGGATTTGCACATCAGATTCTTGAGCAATTAAAATTCCAGCATACATATCTTCCAACTCACTTTCAAAACTTATGAGACAATCAATTCCTCCAAAAGCGAGCAAAGCCCAGTCCATAGCTGGCGACCAAGTGCTGATTATTCTTCTAAATTTTTGTGACAAATTTGCTTTTATTTTCGCCGCTTGTTTTTCCAAAACTAGAATATTTGCAACATTATGCCCTTGAATAAAGGAACAAACTGATTTTTCAATTTGCATATTTTGTGACGAAATTATTTTATTTCCGTTTAGAAATGCGCCGCCATTCTTAGTTGCTTCAAATAGTTGATTTGAAATTGGATTGTAAATAATTCCAACAATAATTTCACTATTATACAGCAAAGCTATCGAAACAGAAAAATATGAAATTCCAGCAAAATAATTGTTCGTTCCGTCCAAAGGGTCAATAAACCAAGTAAATTGACTTCCATTTTCAATTTTGCCAAGCTCTTCTAAATAAAAATTATGTTCTGGATATTTTTGCTGGATTATGCTTAGAATAATTTTTTCGCTTTCAATATCAACAGCTAAACCAACATCATTGGTTGACTTGTATTTAGGCAAATGCTTGTTCCCAAAATTCTCGACAAGATATTTACCAGCAGATAGCGCCGCAAGTTTGGCAATTTGGATATATTCTTTTTCAATTATTTTCATTATTTACCAAAACTTAAAGTTTTTTATGCTGGAACAACCTTGTAAACCTGGTCGCGAGTTCTAATAAGTTCGTTTAAGAAAAATGTAACTTCGTCGCCTTTAATTGCTTTATCAACTTGCTTTTCGTCTTTCATAAGCGATTGCAAAGTTGTTTCAACAAATCCCGTTGTATTTCCGGTTATGTATAAAATATCGTTCAGACCAATTTCATCAGCTTCGAGTTTTATATGTGCAATTTTTGATTGCTTATAATAATTTAGAACTTTGCCAACGTACATTTTTTTGATTGTTGCTTGATTTCCATATCGTTCGGTATAATCGTCACCGCTTGGAATTCCGTGATAAAATCCAGCTGAAAATCCACGATTATAAACTTTGCTTAAATCCTCAAACATTTCCTTTTTTACTTCTGCGTTTAATTTGCCTTCAAAATAAAGGTCAATTGCTTGTCGATAATTTGCAACTGTTTTTGCAATATATTCTGGACTTCGCTTTCTTCCTTCAATTTTGAATGAATCAATTCCTGCTTCAATTAACTCGTCAATAAACTCAATTGTGTTCATATCTTTTGGCGACATTACGTAATCAGTTCCAATAATAAAACTCGTTTCGCCACTTGTATCGTGAATTTCGTACTCGCGTCTGCAATTTTGCAAACATTCGCCAGTGTTTGCGCTTTGTCCAAATGCGTGATGACTCATAAAACACCTTCCGCTAACTGCAACACACATTGCACCATGAACAAATGCTTCTATTTCTACATCAACATTATTTTTTATTTCTTTTATTTGTTCCAAAGTACATTCGCGAGCAAGAACAATCCTTTTTGCACCAAGTCTTTTATACATTTTTGCCGCACCAGAATTGCTAACCGATGCTTGTGTGCTTATGCAAAGTGGCAATTCGTATTCCAGACATTTTTCAATAATTGCCATATCCCATGCAATTACATAATCAACTTTGCAGCGTTTTGCTTCTTTTAGAACTAAATCTATTTTTTCGTTTTGCTCGTCATAAACAACTGCATTAACAGTTAAATGAGCGTCAACATTATTTTCGTGAAGATAATTAACAACCTCTTCCAACTCTTCCAAAGCAAAATTGCTTGCTTTGGCTCTTAAATTTAGAGCGTCAACTCCAAAATATATTGCATCGGCTCCATATTTTACTGCTGTTCGTAACATTTTCCAATCGCCAGCGCCAGCTAACAATTCGGGTTTCTTTATATTCATTTTAATACCTTAAATCTTTTTTATACACAAAAATAGCAAATCTATTTCATTCGGTTTTAATTATTAATGATTTTTCTAAATACGGCCTATTAGAATTATGTTGTAAATTCCGAAATTTTAGCATTTTCGCAAATATTTTATAATTTTTATCTTTTATGGAAATTATTTGTTCATATAAATTTTACTTTCAAATGGCTTAGTTTTATGAATTTTTCATAATTATTGATTAACTTAAGGAAAGAAATTAATGTAAAATTTACTTATGAATATTGACTTTTCAGGTTTGTTAAAATTATTTACGGATTTAAGTGGAGCCTCACTTTGCTTTATTATTAAATCAGGTAATAGGAATGCAATTTTGGCATCTAATGTTGAATTAAATGCCGAAACGGAAAATCTTATTCACCAATTTTATTCCGATTTTAGCGATAATAAGTTTAATTTAGATGCCATTTCGGTATTAAAATCGGCAGATGTTTTGCAATCACATTTTCAGTGCAAATCAATTTATGGTTATTTTCTCTCAAATTTGGACGGAAATAATTATCATTTATTTGCAATTTGTTATAATCCCGAAAAAGCTCAAGAACAATTACAACATTTGGAAACAATAGTTAATTCCATAACTACTGAATTAAATTTAAATTATGATTTACACGAAAAATTGGATTTAACTTTTTCCAAAATTGATGCTGTTGTTTATTCCTATAACATGAAAACGCAAACTTATGATTTTATCTCAAATTCAACCGAAAAAGTTCTTGGAATAACCGAAGAAGAAATTAGAACCAATCAAAATCAAATTTTAAGAAAAATTGCTCGTGATGATTTTGCCGGTTATAAGGAATTTACAAACAAGGTAAAACAAGGCGAATCTGCCTCTTTTGACTATGAATACAAGACCAAAACCGGAAAACTCTGCTTTTTACGTCACGTAGCCGAGCCAATTGTTATTGATGGACGAATTGAAAAAGTTGTTGGAGTAATTAGCGATATTACTCGCGAAAAAAATGTGATTACTCGTCTTAAAAAATCGGAACAACGATTTGGTTTGTTAATAAATACCGCAATCGATTTTATTTATTCGCTAAATGGATTTGGTTATTTGGTACAAATAAATGAAAATGGTGCCAATGCTTTGGGTTATACTTCAGAAGAAATGTTGGGAAAACATTTTTTAGATTTTGCAGCCGATTACCAAAAAGATGATATTTCAAAATCATTTCAAAAAATGTTATCGAGCAAATCAACAATTCACTTTGAAATTGACTTGCTTCACAAATTGGATAAACCAATAAAATATGAATTTCTTGCAACTCCTGTAATCGAAGGCAATGAAATAAATGGAATGCTTGGAATTGGACGCGACATTACTCGCCGCCGAAAAAATGAAGAAACAATTAAAAACCTAAATATTAAGTTAAAAGAAACAAAAAGATTAGTAGAAATTGAACGAGATAGAGCAAAACAGCAAATAACCATTTTGGAAGAAATTAACATTTTGAAAAACGAATTTATTTCAAATGTTTCTCACGAATTACGCACACCGCTTGCTTCGATTGTTGGTTTTGCCGAAACAATTGCTTCTGACGAGGATTTACCAAAGGATTTAATTCTGGAATTTAGTGGAATTATTTTAACAGAAGGAAAAAGATTAGCGCGGTTTATTGACGATATTCTCGATTTTTCAGAACTTGAAAGTGGTGGTGCAAATCTTCAAAAAGAGGAGTTTAACATTATTGAAATGCTTAAATCCATTTCTACTAAAACAAATGAAGATTTCAAAGCCAACAATATTACTTTCACTTCGCTTATTCCCGATTCCGAAATTATTATTTTTGCCGATAGAGAAAAATTGATAAAGGCATTTAACACAATTTTTGAAAATACACTTCGCTTTACAAAAAGTGGCGACCATGTTTCAATTGTTATTCAAGATTTTTTAAAGGAAGTGGGAATTGTTATTAGCGACAACGGAAATGGAATTTCGGAAAATGATTTGGAATTTTTATTCCACAAATTTCATTCATCTGGTTCAACAAATGCCGCAACGCCAACTGCGGGTATTGCACTTTCGTTGGTAAAACAGATTTTTGATCACCATAAAGGACTTTTGCAGGTTAAAAGCAGTCTTGGTGAAGGAACAACTTTTATTATTAGATTGCCAAAAAAAATATAAGAGGATTATTTGGAAAAATTAATTTTTATAGTGGATGACGAGCCATCAATTAGAAAGCTACTAACTCATTGGGTTAAAAATCAATGGGGCTATAACGTAGTTGCTTTTGATAAGGGATTTGATATGTTAAAAGAATTGGAACAAAATCCCTCTCTAATTTTGCTTGATATTATGCTTCCTGATTGCAATGGAGTTGAGCTAATTCCAAAAATAAAGCAATATGACTCAAATATCCCCATTATTATGCTTTCTGCTCAAGGAAGTATTGAAGTTGCGCTCGAATCGATAAGACGCGGTGCTTTTGATTATTTTCCAAAACCAATTGATAGCAACCGTTTGGAACCATCAATAAAAAATGCAATTAGTAACTACGAATTGCACAAACGAATTGAAGATTTAGAAGAAAATATTCAACATCAATATAGCTTTGATAACATTGTTTCAAGCGACCCACGTATGCAAGTGGTTTTTAAACTTGTTACAAAGATTTTGGATAACGATATAACCGTACTTATAAATGGCGAAAGTGGAACTGGAAAAGAATTAGTTGCTCGTGCAATTCACTATAATGGAAAAAGAAAAAATAAGCCATTTGTTGTTGTAAATTGTGCTTCAATTCCTCGTGAGCTTTTGGAAAGTGAATTATTTGGGCATGAAAAAGGCTCTTTTACTGGCGCTTATCAACGTAAACTTGGCAAATTTGAAACCGCAAATGAAGGAACGTTATTTCTTGATGAAATTGGCGAAATGGAAATGTCGCTTCAAGCAAAAATTTTGCGAGTTATTCAACAAAAAGAATTTGAACGCGTTGGTGGGAATGAAACATTAAAAGTAGATGTACGAATTCTTTCAGCTACAAATAAAGACTTAAAAGAAATGGTTGAAAAAAATGAATTTAGAGAGGATTTATATTATCGATTAAGTTCATTCCCAATTCTTGTTCCTTCGCTTCGCAACAGACGTGGCGATATTGTAATTTTAGTTAATCATTTTATTAAAATTTTTAACGAAAAAAACAATAAGAACATAAAAGGTGTTTCGAAAAAAGCACTTAAATGTATTTATGATTACGATTGGCCCGGAAATATTCGTGAACTTGAAAACACAATTGAACGTTGCATAATTCTTACTGATACCGACCAAATTGATGTTGATGTTTTACCAGAAGTTATTGTTAAACCAGATGTAAATCGCGAGTTTGATAAAAATGGAGCAATGTTTACCGAAACTTCGCAAATAATTCCTTTTGAAAAATTAAAGGAAGAAGCAATAAAACATGCTTTGGATAGAACAAATGGAAATGTTGTTGAAGCCGCAAAAAAACTTAGTATAGGTCGTGCAACTATGTATCGACTAATGGAAAAATATAATCTTGACGTGGAGAGAAAGTAAATGGCAATCTTAACGAAAAAAAAGAATGATATTCTAATCATCCTAATTGATTACGAACGAGCAACAGTAACTATTTCGGAGGAGTTTAGTAGCATTGTTAAGCACGAAATTGCTTTTGGAGGAAAGAATTTTATTATCGATTTATCTGAATGTGAGTTTATCGATTCTACTTTTCTATCTGCTTTGGTTTCGTCTTTTAAAAAAATTGTGGAAGTTGGTGGCGATCTTAAAATTTTTGGATTAAAACCAGCAGTTAATTCAATGTTTCAATTAACTCGTCTTTCAAAAGTTTTTGATATATATTTTGACCAAAAAGAAGCATTAAATAGTTTTAATTAGGGTATTATGGAAAATGAAATTAAATACAAAATCTTATTAGTTGAGGATGATAAAAACATTGCTCGTCTAATTCAATATAACTTGGATAAAGCAGGTTACGAAGTTCAGCACGCAATTAATGGCGCATTTGGATTTGAACTAGTTGGCACATTTCATCCAGATGTAATTATTAGCGATATTATGATGCCAGAAGTTGATGGATTTGCTTTTAGAAAAATGTTGCTAACAGTGCCAGAATTTAAAGCAATTCCATTCGTTTTTTTAACTGCAAAAGGTGAAGAAGACGATATTTTACAAGGTTATGATTTAGAAATTCAAGAATATATTGTAAAAACATCAAGTCCTAAAATTATTTTAGCAAAGTTAAAATCGCTAATTCGTTCAAGCGAGGCGCAAAAAGCTCAGGGCGAAACCGAAGTTAAAAAAGCTGCAGCCTCAATGGGTGCAAAAGTGGTCCCAGATAAAATTCCAGAAATTGCTGGTTATAAAATTACACAACTTCATAAACCATTTAATGATATTCCCGGTGGCGATTTTATCGATTATGTAAAAATTGATGATGACACAGTTGTTGTTGTTGTTGGCGATGTAATGGGTAAAAAATGGGGAGCTTGGTATTTTGCTGTTGCTTACGCCGGCTATGTTCGTAGTGCAATAAGAGCCGAATTGAACAATGGAAAAGATTTTACCGCAAACGAAATAATGCAGCGCGTAAATAGTGCCGTTTTTAATGACGAGCGAATTGCAGATGTTTTTATTACTCTTTCAATTCTAATTATTGACAACAAAAATAATACTATTGGTTATTGCGGAGCTGGTGATATTCCAATTTTTCATCTTTCAAACGGAAAAGTTGAGCTAATTAAATCGGAAGGAACGCTTCTCGGATTTTCGCTTGATGGCAAATATGAATCAATTAATATAACATTATTACCAAACGATGAAATATTTGTACTAACGGATGGAATAATTGAAAGCAGAGATATTAAAGGTCAATCGATTGAAAATGAGAGATTAATCGAAATTATACTTAACAAAGGCGAAAACGAATCGTTACCATTTATAAACGAAAGTGTTGCAAAATTGACAAATAGCAAATATGAAGATGATGTTACAGTGGTTTGCATAAAAAAAATTCAAGAAACAGACCAAATTTGAGCTATTTGCAATAATGTTTAATTATTTTTTCAATAGTTGCATCGTCGCAAGTTGTCTGTTGGAAAATGCTAATAATATCTTTTTTTGTAATTTTATTAAAATCCTCTTCGCGTGGAGTAATTAATAATCCCCCAAAATCAACCGCAGCTGGACTTAATAATATTTTATCGTCACCTTCCAAGAAAAACTCCTTTGGTCTGTGTGCTTTTCGTGGAAATATATAAACACGCCAAGATTCATCAAAAGAAACAATTATATTCATTAGTGGCTCAAAATCGGAATTAGTAATTTCTTTTATTGAAGCATATAATTTTTGGAATTCCGTTGTTAGTTGCTCAATGCTATTTGATTCAATCAAAAACAAATTCCGCAAATAATGAGTAATTACCGAAACAGTAACAGCATCATTTTGAAAAATTTTTTCGGATGATTTATTTAAATACTCATCTTGATTTTCAATCGGCATTGCATTTTTGGGCGATGCTTGAAAGTGCATGTGGTCTGGCGCCGAAGCTCCGCATTGAGGTCCATTATAAAATAAAGTATATTTTTCACCCAATTCCTTTGCAATAAACAACATATCAGCAAAGTTTGAGTAAATTTCTTGCGGATTGTGATTAAAATGAGGAATTGTAAAATGCTCTTCAAAAATTGGAAACGGATTTACCAAAAGTAAATAATCATTTTTGCAAACCAAACCTTTTTGTTCATTTGGTAAATTTTTTGGACAAAGAAAACAAGGACGCTCGCCAATTGATTTTGCATCAACTTTTGCGGATGAAGAAACTATTCTTCCTGGATTAAACTGAATTTGAATATCAAAACCATCAAAACTAAATGCTTTCTTTTTTATTGAAGCTAAATCGCGATAGTTTGTCTTTGCTAAATCCCAACTATCAATTTGCATTTTCAACAAAGCATTTGCCTTGTTAGCTTTTGAATTTCCACTTAAATATTTTTCTAAATCCAAATCAGAAATAATTTTGGAATTAACCACTATTTTTTCATCCTTTTACGAGCTATAAGTTCAAAAGTTCTAACTCTATCTTTATAAACATTGTGTGCATTTGCTTTTTCAACATCTAATAAAGCATCAGAATTTCCGTCCCATCTTCGGCACATATAAACCGAATGATAAACTCTACCAATTTGATAATTACGCGAAATTTCGAGCCCAACAGCATAATCTTCGCCATAACTAACATTTGGCACTTTAATTTCACGAAGAACTGGAGTGTAAAAAGCTCTTGGAGCGCCCAATCCGTTTATTCTAAGTGCATTATTTCTTCCGTTTTCTGGTGTCCATTCTTTGTGGTCAATAAGTCCTGGTGGAATTTCTTGCAAATCAAAATTTGTGATTTGATAAGAACCAATAACCATTGCACATTTTTCTTCTTTAAATTTATTAACAATGGTTTGCACCGTAGTTTCGTCAGCATAAATATCATCGCTATCTAGTTGAATAGCAAATTCACCACAACGTTCGTCATCAATAGCCACATTCCAACAGCCACCAATTCCTAAATCTGTTCTTTCTGGAATTATATGAATTACGTTTGGATATTTTTCTGCAAATTCTTTTAATTTTTCGGTTGTTCCATCTGTTGAATGATTATCAACAACAATAAGATTGTAATCAAAATCGGCTTTTTGCTTAATTACAGATTCGACAGCATCGCCAATTGTATTTGCACGATTAAAAACTGGAATTACCACACTTGCCGCAGTTTTGAAACTATAATTTCCAAACTCAACTTCTTTGAAATTTGGAGGCAAATAAGCATCAATATCTTTTAAATGCTCAGTAACTGCTTTTTCCATCTCAATTTGCACATTTCTGTTTTTCGGGTCAACATAAGCAAAATGTTGAGACGAAGAATCAATTGGCTCAAGTTCAATTGTTTTATACAAAAATTCTGGAATTCTTACCAATTCATTATTTTGCGAAATTTTTAATCTAAGATTGTAAAAACCAGCAAATTTATAATTTTCACTACTTTTAGAAACTGCATCTTTTAAAGCATCTGTTTTGTAGAATAATAAATGACCAAAATTGAAATCATCCCGCAAACTTCCAAACTGATAATCAATAACGGGAATTGAACTTCTTTTTTCACCTTTTACTTCGTAATAATTTGAATAAACCAAACCAGCAGCCGTATTTTTAGCAACATTACAAAACCGCAATAAAGCGTGTTGCCCCATTTCAAGAAAGTCGTCCTTTGTTAAAATAAGAGTAAACTCACTTTGAGAATTTTGTGCAATTAAATTAATGGTTTCGGACGAAATAAAACTATCGGAAACAAGCGTTGTGCAATTATCAATTCCGTAAAGTTTGCTGTCAGTTGTAATTAAAAAAATATTATTAACCAACTCATCTTTTGCTAATTCAGCCACACTTTTTTTAGTATGTTCAAATCCGTTAAATGGTAAAAAGACATCAATTTTGTTTTTCATTATTCACCTAAAATTCGTATATACAAAGTTATTAAAATAATTCTAATAACCCCAAAAGAAATTTCGAACATTTGTAATTTTGGTAAAAAAAATATTAAAATTTTTCAAATATCAAAATCGGACTTCTAAATCAAAAATATGTTTACAATTTAACTCAAAAAACGATGTTTTCTAATTTTAGAATTTATTCAAATTCCGCAACTATCTTTAACAGCAACTATTTGTCCCTCTAAAGCATTTAATTCATCACCAAGAATTTCTTCAATTTTAGGAAACAAAATTCGCTCTTCTTTTCGTATGTGCGATTCGAGCAATAAACCAAATTCGTTTAAGTTTTCTTCCAAATTGCCTTCACTAATTTTTGATGCTGCTTTGTGAATTACATCGTGTTCTTCAAGAATTTCGTTAATCATTTTGTCCAATTCTTCATCTTTGCCCATGGCAAAAGGAAACAGAATTACTTCTTCGTGATTAAAATGAGGAATCAATTCTGTGTTATAAGCATTAATCACAAACTTAATTTTATCGCTAATTGAACTTAATCCCAAATCCGTTTTAATAAAATTCTTTTTAATTGATTGTGCCATAAACAAGCCATCATAATGGTCATGTGATAAAGGCACAATTGATATATGTCGTTTCATAAATATCTCCATAAATTATAAATTACCCACAAATTTAAGCAGATTTTTCAATGGAAAAAATAAACTTTTGGTTTTTGTAACAATTTGTAACTCTAATTCGTCTTTATACCAACAGTAAATAAACTTTTAACAAAAATTTTGAAAATGAACTTAAAATCGACAAAATACAATTTTTTATTCCAAAAGTATAAAAACGATATTTACAACTATTCGGTTTATATGATTGGGAACAAATTTGAAGCCGATGATATTGTTCAAAATGTTCTTATTAAAATTTGGGAAAATCTGGATAAGTTTAACATACTTTCGGCAAAAAGTTGGATTATTAAAACAACTCATAATCTTTGCATTGATGAACTTAGAAAAAGGAAAAGAAGCTACGCAAATGAAATAGCAATTGATGATGATTTTGATGAAACATACAACGAAAAATCAAAAAGTTCTATTGATGTGGAAATTGGCAACAAAATTTTGACTGAGCAGATTAAAATTAAAATTAACTTGCTTCCTGAAAACTTAAAATCGGTGTTTGTCCTTTACGAAATTCAAGGATTTAAGTATGCCGAAATAAGTAAAGCATTGGAAATACCTTTAAATAGTGTAAAAGTAAACTTAATGCGAGCAAGAAAAAAATTATATGAGGAATTAAAAAGTTATGAATTACACGAAGTTATCTAAAATTGACGATAAATTGCACGATAGAATAATTTCTGTCGCTTATGGCAATGCTTCGTTTTTAGAAAAATATCGAATAAATAAATTGGCTTTAAAAGATGAAAACGTAAAGCAAATTCTGGATGAATATAGCAATATTGCAAAAGCTGTTCATTCAATTCAAAAAGAAGAATTTGTTGGAAAGCCTAAAATTAAATCAATATTGGATGAGCAAAAGTCATTTATTGATGATTTCTATCTAATTTTAGTCGGAAAACCAGCAATTTCATTTATAGCAGGAGTTTTGCTTGTTTTTGCAATAACATTTTCGCTTATAAATAATCAAGAATTAAGTTACGAAGGTTATTCTGTTGCCGAAGTTAAACAAGCAAGTATTGAAACAAAACAGGCTTTGTTAATTGTAAGCGAAATTTTTAGCAAAACTGAAGACAAAATAAAATATGAAATTTTAACCGAAGAAGTTTCGAAACCAATAAATAAAGGAATGAATACTGTAAACAAATTATTCAAAAAGGAGAAAGAAAATGAAAGCTAAAATATTATTATGCATGGCAATATTTTTTGTAGCAACATTAAACTTTGCACAAAAAGCAGATTACACAAAATACAAAGGCTTTGTAGATTTTGGTAATTTAGAAAAATTTGAGTCTGGTGAAGAGGCTACAGAAGTTGTAATTGAAGCTCATCTTCTAAATATGGTTGCCAAAATGGCAGGCAAAAATGAACCAGAACTTGCTCAAATGCTTCAAGGAATTAAACTAATAAAAGTCCACACTTTTTCTGTTACCGAAAGCAATTTCGAAAAACTTTCTGGAATTGTTAAAAATGTTGATAAAAATCTTGTAACAAGTGGTTGGGATAGAATTGTTAAAACTCGTTCAAAAGATGAATTAGTTAATGTTTTTATCCTCACTTCAAAAGATGAAAAAGTTGAAGGACTTGTTGTAACAAGCATCGAAAAAAATGGCGAAGCAGCTTTTGTTAATATTGTTGGAACAATAGATTTGGAAACTATTGGACAATTGAGCGATAAGTTTGATATACCCGCAATTGGCGAAGTAAGCAAATCAAAAGAAAAAGATTCATCAACTAAAAAATGAGAAAACAATGAAGCAGAATAAAACCAAATTGGTAATCGCAGTTCTTCTAATTGCTCTTTTATTTACTGGTTGTATTGGTGTAGATAGAAGTTTTAGAAATATGCGTGATTATGTTCTTTCTTATTCTGGCAATGAATTTGAAAAGGAATTTGAGTTTTCATTTGGAAGTATTTCAATAGGAATGGCTGAACTTGTTCTAGATTTTGCAGAAACCGAAGAGCCAATTGACGAAATTTTGAGTGAAATTGATAATGTTCAAATTGGAATTTATAACAATTTATCAAGCTCAAAAGTTAAATCGAGTCTTGAAGAATTGAAATTTATAACTAACAAAATGGAATCCGCTGGCTGGGATTGTATTGTTCGTTCAGTTAATAAAGACGAAATGACAGCTATTTTCTTAAAATATAACGAAGAAACATTAAATCAATTATTTGTTATTTCTGTAAATAACGACGAAGTGGCTTTAGTAGAAATTCTTGGCAATCTTAATAAAGTTATTGAAATTGCTATTAGAGAAAAAGGACTCGATTTTGCAATGAAGCATTAGTTTTATACCAATTAAAACTAAAATTTGTAAAGGACGCAATTTTTGCGTCCTTTATTTTTAATTCCTACTTAAGTAACAACATTTTGTTTGTTTGGATAAAACTTCCAGACGATAATTGATAATAATAAATTCCACTTGATAAATTATAATTCCCTGCAGAAAATTGATAATTATAATTGCCTGCTGACATTTCTTCATTTATTAATGTTGCTATCTCCTGCCCAAGTGAATTGTACAATTTTAGTTTTACTACATTTTGTGTTGGAATGCTAAAACCTATTTCTGTGCTTGGATTAAAAGGGTTTGGGTAATTTTGATTTAATTTATATTCAGTTGGAATTGAATTATCGTTGACTCCAACCTCATTTATGTATTGAACTACATTTGACCAATTTGACCATTTTGCGTTATAATCGCGATATTTAACACGATAAAAATAAGTTCCTAAATGAGTGAAGCGATTTGCATCAAACTCTAATTCTGTTAAATCCAAATTTGCATTCAAATCTGTAGGATTGAAAGCTGAATCATCTTCATAAATATCAATTGCAGAAATTAAAGTATCAATAATATTATTTGTAAAATTAGGATTATCAGCAATTTGAATATGCACTGTCATTAATGAATCGGCATTAATTGGCGATGTTACCGTAAATAATCTTTCATTATAAAAGCCAGGGTTATAAGCTATTGGAGTTTCTGGCGCTGGTTGATTTGTTTTTCGGTACCAATAATCCATTAACTCATTATTTCTTAATTTGTTATCATTACCTAAACTATACATTTTTGATTCCCATGTTTTATTGGCAACATCTATTTCAACTAATTGAAAGAAATAATGGTCCATTGAAACTTGAATATCGTTAAAATCTTGATTTACAAACTCCCCCCAATTATCGGTATTTCCACCACCGCCGCCGCCACAAACTATTCTAAAATCGCCACGGCTCTCAATATCATTTGAAACAAGTGTTCCTCGCTCATAGGCGTGTGTGTGTCCGTAAGAATGTTGAACAACTTTTGAATATTTTTTTAGGATTGGATAAATGGTATTTGCAATATAACTTGGTCCTTGGTCATAAGTCATTCCTTCGCCCCAAAGCTCAGAAATAGCAAAATGATGTGACATAACAAACACAAAATCAATAGTAGAATCATTTTCAATTGTTGCAAGATAATTATCAAACCAAGCTGTTTGTAACGTTCCATATGTGGAAATTGCGTTTGAGTTTAAGCCTATAAAAACTGAGTTTGCAACCCGAAATGACCAAAATCTTTCATTTGCAGCTGGTACTGGTAGGGCATCTTCGTAATGCATATAATGATAATAATTTGCATTTTCACCTTCGTGATTTCCGCTAATTGTCATTATTGGCAAATTTGTTGATAAACTTGACATTGGAGCAAAATACTGGTCAGTATATTGAACGATATTTCCACCATCAACAACTAAATCGCCCGAGTGAAGAACAAAATTTATATAATTATGAATATCATTCCCAAATAATTCCTCTGTTTTTATACGCGCTTGTTTTAACACTTTTACTGCCCACGAAGTATCTGAAGCATGGGTATCGCTAAATAAAAGAAAGCGTAATTTTCCAGTATAAGTATCATCTGGTTGTGTTTTAAATGAATAAATTTCTGATTCACCACTTCCACTAACTACTTTATAAAAATATTCCGTATTTGGCAATAAATTTGCAAGCTTTGCCGTGTGCCAACGATATTCGCCATAAATAATTTCGTTTGTCCCAACAACAGTTTCACCCAAAGATGAAGTTGTTCCAAACTCAACACTTGTTGTGCTTGAAAGAGTATCGTGCCACGAAACTTGCATCGAATTAGTTTTGGGAACTGATAAATAAGGGACAAGAATTAATTGTTTTGTAACAGTTGGAGTAATTTGATGTCCAAATCCACCCAAACTTGAAACTTCGTATTGCGTTAGAGCATTATCCCAAATTGCAATTTGTGTCACATAAATATTGTTATCTTCGCCATCTTCATCAGCAAGCATAAGCAGAACTGATTCTAATGCAAATCTACCATCAACGGATTGTGCAACTCCACTATGAATTAGCTGCCCATCCAAATAATATTTATGTTGTACTCCATTTTCGACGGATAAAACAAGTCTGTACCACTCATTTGGCTTTACAGAATAAGTTGAATATCCTGTAACCCCAACTCCAATATTACCAACAGTATTTATAAAACAATCTCCATCATCATTATTGTTTGGATTAATCTGAAAAAAAGCATGCCAAACAGAAGTGGTTTCTACCTTAAAATCAATTTGGATTGAATATTCGTTTACTTTTGTTCCCCCACCATTGGCTGCAATTTGATGAGTCATTTTATAATGGTTCCCAGGTCCAATCTTAACTGCAAAATCGCTTGAATTAAAACCACTTACAACCTCTTGTTTTCCTACTAATTCAAGTGGCAAACCATATCCTTCTATTGGTGCAAGCACATTTGAAGTATCGTTAAAAGTCCACCAACCTTTTTTTTCAATTTGTGCATAATTTGTTGAGACAATAATTGCAACACAAATGAACAACAATCGTAATTTTTTTTTCATTTTCTCTCTCTCTCTCCAGTATAATTATTTTTTGTTTATAACTTATTATTTTAATTCGTTTCTAATAATTATCTAATTTTTTATTCCAGCAAATATTTAAGTTTTAATTGTAATCAATTTTAATACCACCCTTTTGTTGAATTTTTGATATTATCTAATTAGAAAAAAGGACTTTTATTTCTGTTTTGGAGTGATGGAGTTATTGTTTAGATAAAGCCATTATTAGTTTAATAATATAATAAATCGTTTTTGGTTGGATTTTAATTGAATTGATATAATTTTAATAAAAATTCGGCGGAAAAGTAAAATTACTGTGACTCACCATTTAAAACTAAAAAGTAAGTCACAATAATTTTTACTCTTCTATCTAAAATTACATACTGCTGTGCTTGATGCAGAATTATCAAACTTAAAATTTCCGACAAGCATTGAAAGATTTTCCGTCAATTTATTCAAATCTTCGGCTGCTTCGGCAACTTGCGAAATAACTACTGTAGTTTCATCTGTCACATTTTTAATGTTTTCGACATTGGTAGAAACTTCGGAAGCTAAAATTGTCTGTTGTTTGCTTGCATTAGCCACTTTACTAATTTCGACAAAAACTTTTTCGGAGCTTTGTAAGATATTGTTCAACACACTTTCAACTTCGTTTGTTAATCTTAATCCATCTTCAACAACCTGACTTGCATTTGCCATTGAACCATTTGCTTCTTTTGCTTCAATTTGGATTGATTTAATTGTTTCGGCAATTTCTTTTGTAGCTTTTGTGGTACGTTCTGCCAATTTTCTTACTTCATCGGCAACAACTGCAAAACCACGTCCTTGTTCACCAGCACGCGCTGCTTCAATAGCTGCATTTAACGCCAATAGATTTGTTTGATCGGCAATTTCATCAATAACTTGTGCAATTATGTCAATTTGGTTTGTTTTATTAGTCAAAGATGAAATAATAGCACCTGTTGATTGTGTCGATTCTACAATTTTTTTCATTCCTTCTTGCGATTTTTGAACTTTTTGAACTCCAATTTTTGCTTGCGAACTTGATTCTTGAGCCATATTTGAAGCAACATTTGCATTATTAGCTGTTTCTTCAATTGAACTTGTAATTTCATTAATTGACGCAACAACACCTCTTGTTTGTTCAACTTGCATTGATGCACCAGCCGCCATTTCTTCGGTGCTTGATGAAATTTCCGCACTTGAACTTGCCGTTGCTTGAACTGCATCGTTTACGCCAAGTATTGCTCTATGAATATTTTTTACTGTTTCATTAATTCCATTAGCCAATTCACCAATTACATCTTTGCTATCAATATCAATTTTTATTGTCAAATCACCTTTTGAAAATAAGGTCATACATTTTAGAATATTATGAATACTATTTCGTAAATAATCGGCATTATTTTTAGATTCAGTAGCTAATTTGTCAGCTTCGGCACGTGCATTTTCGGCTTCGGCACTTTTTTTATCAACTTGGGCAATATTTTCCTTAATTTTTTGAGCCATCGTGTTAAGTCCATGTGCCAATTGCCCAACTTCATCATTTGATTTAATTTTCAAACTAATGTCATAATTTCCACCCGAAATCATCTCAGCACTTCTGTTAAACTGCAAAATTGGCTTAACAATTAGTCTTATAAAATATCCAACAAAAAGAATTACAACAATAATAGAAAAAAGAATTGAAATGTACATTACCTTGTTATTATAGTCAGTAATATCTTTATATTCATCAGCCCACATTCCCGAAGCAACAATCCAATCTTTTTCCTTTAGATATTTGAAAGCCACAAATTTAACTTCACCAGTTTTGGGTGAAATGTAACTATGAAATCCGTCACGATTTTTTAACATATATTGAATAAACGGTCTGTCACTCCAATTTTGTCCTTCAACTTCTTTGTGAATTATAAAATTGCCTTTTGTATCAACTATAAATGGAAATCCTTCCTTTCCAATTGTAATTGATGAAAAACTCTTTTTCAGGTTTTGTTTAATTTCATCATCGGATAAGTTTGAATTTATTTGATTTTCGACCAACAAATAAACTAAATCATTGTTCTTTTGCAGATTTATTTGGCTTTTTTCTTCAAATCTTTCAAATGTTCCAATATTTGGAATGTATTGTGAAAGAATGAAAAGAAAAATAAGAATGGTTGAAAAAAGAAAGATTTTTAACTTAATACTAACATTTTTCATTTTGTTTCCTAATGGATATTTATAATCAGGTTATATTCGAAACAAAAAAAAAATACTTTAGACTTGAAATAAAAATAATTGATACTTTTTTTAGCAAAATAAATTACTTGTTTTTTTATTTCAAGCTGAAATGTAGGGTGAGCCAACATTTTCGTTTCTCAACTTAACTAATACTACTGAACCAATGCTATCAACTTAAGCGTCGGTCATTCCACGATGCCCTTACGCGGAATCAATTTTTTAGAGTAATTCGCCGCGACGAACGCTAAAATCCACTGCAGCGAAGGGAATGACGTAACTTAAAAATTTTTTTTTAAGTTGACAACCTCATCCTTAAAAAAAACATCTCTAACCTATATTTGGGGGAAATTGCCTATTAAAAAGCCCAACTTTTTTGATAAGTTGCGTTTTTCTGTTTTTATTTGCAAAAAGTTGGGCTTTTTTATGAATAACCTATGTTAAAATATGGCAATCCTATTAATTTTATAGGATTACCATATAAAAAACATCCAAAACCTATTATTTTTATAGAAAATTCCATAAAAATATATCTCCAACCTATTAATTTTATAGGATAACCTATTCAGAAATATCTCTAACCTATAATTTTTATGGGATAACCCATTTGAAAATATCTAAAACCTATTATTTATATAGGTTCTCCTGTTTATAATTAAGGAGAACCTATTTTTAGAGTGGAATTATAACTTTTGTATAATTATTGAACTGGGGTAGCTGGATTTGACGATTTTTGAAGGAATCTTTTTGCCAAATCATCAATAATTGGTTCTAAACCAGAAAGCTGGTCTTTGTTTAGTTTTGCTTGTTGATAAATAACAAGCGCTGAGGCATACGCTTCTGAACCTACCTGCATATAAGTATCTTCTAATTTGTCCATTAGCATTGTTAAGGGTTGTAAAACCGAATACAATTTTGAATAAAGGGCAACATCTTTTTTAAATTCTTCTACATCAAAATTTCTTGGAAGAAATTCATCAGTCTGCGTTACTAACTCATTTGCTTTGTTTACAAATGCAACACTCTTATCACCAAATTTTGGCAGAGCTTTTCTTTCATCGGCACTTAAATCGATTAGAAACGGTAAATTGTTTTTAATGGATGTTATTGCAGAATTGATTGCATCAATATTAGTTTGTTCTAATATTGCACTGACTTTGTTATCAGGCATAAAACCTCCTTTAAGTTTATTAAATTACTGCGGTTAAAAACGATATACCCATATCATAAATCTTGTAAATAGTTAGTTTTACTTATTTAAAAGATTATTTTAACCGATTTAAATGTAATATAAAACCTAATTAAATGGCAAATTTTTCTATGTTGGAATAAGAATAATAAAGGAATTTTTCCGATGGAATGTTTTTTTTAAGATAAATTAAAGGGAACGAAAATATTCGTTCCCTACGTTAATTCACGATTATCCAATTATCAAGTGAAATCTAAAAATCGATTATTTTGAATTTTCTTTCCTAATTTTCATAATACTATCAAGCATTTGCAAATCGCTTACCATACAGTTATTCCAAAATTCGTGAAATCCACTTGCCCAAAACGTTGGAATTCTTCCATTTTCTTCTTGAGCATTAACAATACTATTTGCTAAAGCAATTGCCTTTTCGAAGTAAATTTTTTCTTTTGTTGCAGAATAAGCTGCTAAAAATGTATCAATCATTTGAACCAAACTTGCATCAATGGGAACGTAGCAAGCATATTGTTCTAAAACCGAAGGAGTTCTCCAGTTTTTTGATGAATTTCCCCAAGTATCATAAATTTTAGGATTTTGCCAAACAACAAATTGGTCTTCACAAAAGGCAACTAATTCTTTTCCAAGCTTTATATAATTACTATCTTTTTCGGAATTTTGAAATAAATACTGAGCAAACCAAGATGCTTCATATTTTGTTAAATTTGCGTACATTTTCTGTGCTTCTACGTCTTCAAATTGTCCAGTCCAATTATAAGTTTTCATCGGATTTTCCCAAATCCAATTTATAGCTTTTGCTCTAACTTGCTCAAAATCCCTTAAATTATATTTATTGGCTAAAATATCCATAAAATCTGCTATTCTAATAGGAATGCAAAGTTCATCAGTTGTTGGCTTGCCAGTATTTTTTTCAATCCTAATGTTCCAAGTTCCGTTTTCTAACTGATTTTTTTTATATGTCTTTGCAATATTTATCGCTGCATTAAAATACTTTTCATTTTTAGTAATTTCATAAAGTTCAAGATAGCTCATTGCAGTTGATGAAGGTTCTGTAATTATCATTTCATCACTAAATCTATTTGCCGAAAGTTCCTTTCCTTCATAAACTTGTGGGAAATATTCAAGTGGTTTGCCTATTTTTTCAGAATTTTTAATTAGATAATCAGCTGCATTTTGTGCAATTATGATTGATTTTTCATCAGTTGGAAAATGTTTGTGATACAAAATCATTGAATTTATAACACTTCCTACTTCCAAAGCTGAATAACAATAAAGCTGGTGATTTTGATGATCTGGCTTTGCTTCTTTTAGCCAATTTTGCATGTGAGTCTGATTTATCTGAAAATTCAATCCCTTTTCAATAGCAATTTGATAATCATATTTTTCATTGGGATATGGAGGCGAAAATGGTTCAGATTTGTAAAATATTCTACTTCCAGCGAGATTATAAATATTTTCATCGTTGCTCATAACCTCAACCTTAAGGTAGATTTTTCCAGCTGGAATTTTATCCCAAATGGGTGAAATTGATTGAAATGGCGAATTTGCATTAAAAGTATATTCCGTATTATTTTCAAACGAAAATGCTGTGTATTTATAATATTCTGGAGTTTGGATTACCCAACTTGAATTGTTAAAATTAAATGATGGTGCATAAATGAACATTGTGGATTTTTCGTTCCAAAATGGAAACACATTTGGTTTTCCTGGACGAATTGGAATTAGCGATTCCTCAAATGCTTGCTTTTTTATTTCGGAGAAATATTTATCTTTTTCGGAATTTGTCTGTTGAGCCAATAACCCGATTACAGAAATAATCATTAATAGTATAAACATTTTTTTCATATTATTTACCTTTTTGTCAGAATAATTTACAGTTTTATTTTCGATTAATTAACTAAACAACGTTCTATTATTTTCTTCTAACAGAATGTTTCCAGATTTTGCTCAAACATTTTTTCAATTTTTAGTTAAAAATAATAGCCAAAACTATCCTTTAAGAACTTAATAATCAATTTTATATATCAAAAATCTTAAAGTACTTCGAGGTTGTGGAAATTTACTTAAAAGAATAATCCAATTTCTTTTCGAAATTGAACTTTAAGTTAAATGTTGTGAAAATTGCGAAAGGAATTATTCGTTTTTTCGAAGCAATCAAATTATAGGGAACGAAAATATTCGTCCCCTACGTTAATCATTACTTTATTAACATCAATTTTCTTGTCTGTACAAAACTGCCACTTTGTAATTTATATAGATAAATTCCACTTGATAAATTGGAAGCATCAAATTTTACTTCATAATTGCCAGATTTTTGTCTTTCATTCACTAAAGTTGCTACTTCGTTTCCAAGAATATCATATACTTTTAATGTTGTTTGTAAGGAACGAAAATATTCGTTCCCTACAACTGGTATTGAATATTTAATTACCGTACTTGGATTAAACGGATTTGGGTAGTTCTGCTCCAATTTGTATTCTTTTACTATTTCGCCTAATTCTACTGTTATTTCGTCAGAATATTCATAATTTCCGTCAAAATCGATTTGTTTTAAGCGGTAGGTGAGGTTAAGACTGAGGTTGAGTAAATTGTCTGTAAATGTGTAGTCTTTTGGACTGTTTGAATTACCGTGTCCTTCAATAAAACCTATCTTTTCCCATGTTTCACTTTTCACATTTGACGTTTGACTTCTTTCTATTTCAAATCCGAAGTTATTTACTTCTGTTGCGGTTTGCCAATTTAATGTAACTTCGTTTTCGTTTACATTTGCTGTGAATGTGGTTAGTTCAACTGGAAGAGCATCATTATTGGCTAAGACCCAATTGGATAATGAACCACTGAGTGAGAATCCATTCAGAGTTCCATTGTTTGCATAAGAAGTCAAATCTAATAGGGTGGTTACACCTGTATTTGTTCCAGAAGAAATACCTTCATCAAATCGATAATAAGCAACTAAATTTGAAGTTGTAGGATCAATTCCTACGCTCTTGTTAGCTTGCAATTCTGCCTGAGACCGAGCACTATTCCAAATCCGCACTTCATCAATATATCCATTAATAATTCCAGCTGGAGACCGCTCTGCACCAATGTACATAGTGCCGGTATTGCTTAAATTTCCACCCAAAGCCGAATTTGTAACATTAGCCTCCTCTTCTCCATTAACATACAATTTAGCATTTGTTGAAGAACGATTAACTACCATGGCCACATGATGCCAATTTCCATCATCTAAAGGTGTAGTACCGATAAAGCCTTGACCAACGCCAACAATATTACCAGATTGATCTCGAGTTTCGGCAGCTAATTTATTGTTTACGATAACAAGTTGAAATCCGTACCAACCACCATTGTTCGCTTTTGCAACAATTCCTGTATAACTTCCTACCGAACTATTGAGTTTTATCCATGCTTCAATTGTAAAGTTAGTTGAAGTACCAAAATCTATTTGGGAAGCATGAGGAACTGAAATATAGTCATTTTGGGCTGTAACAAAACTTAATGCATTGCCCGGATGTGTAACAGCTATATTTGCACTAGAAGCTATCCATGAAGAACTATTGTAAATTGTACCATTTAGCCCATTTGACGTAGCGTCAGTTAGTGTACTCCCAGATCCATTGTTAAATTTATAATATGCTATTAAGCCCGTTGAAGATGCACTTATTTCGGTTAAGTAATTATTTTTTATTTCTTCTGGAGTTCTTTCAACATTCCAGATTCGGAGTTCATCAATATTACCCGAATAGAAATTGCAACCACATGATGACCGAGCTTGAATACCGAGATCAAGGGTTCCACCACCATTGTTTATCTGTGCCTGAGTACTTGTTTTAGGATTACCGGCATCAGGAATACCATTAATATAAAAGTTAATACTGAGACTTGATCCAACATCTTTAACTGTAACAGCAATATGCTGCCATTTATTAAAAGTTATTGTTCCCGTTGTTGGTACTGTACTTCCCATTGCACCTTGATCCCAATAATACAGTTTATTATCTCCACCAACCCAAAGTCCGTAACCATAATTATCCCTTGTAATAATATTAGCTCCACCTGTTGGATAAATCCAGCATTCAATGGTCAGCGTACCACCATTAGGAATATCCATTGCAGAATTATATGGAACTGAAACGTATTGATTCGTTCCATTGAATTGAAGTGCATAAGAACTTTGCGGTTGAACTTTAATTACTAACAAAAAAAGAAACATAATGAACAATATGTTTTTCATACCTACTCCTAAATTAATTTATTGATATTTTATTTTTAAGTTTTAATAACTCTTTTTTAAGAAGATAATCATTCGCTCCGGCAGCCATAGCTTTTTCTATTAATGACTTTTCGCTGTAATCTGTAACCATAATTATTCTTGTTGTGGAAGATAGTTTTCTAATCTCAGCCGTAGTTTCAATTCCATCCATGATTTCCATTTTGATATCCATAAGAATAATTTCGGGATTATACATTTTGAACTTTGACAATGCCATTAATCCGTTTGATGCTTCAATAATGCTAAAATCCAAATCTGAAATAATTTCTTTTATAAATTCTCTGATATGCAGATTATCATCAACGATAAGTATTGTCATAACGGTTGCATTGCTCTTCTAAAAAATTAAACGAAAGTTACTTGATGTGATAAGTATATGAAATGGGGCGAACGCCTCATTTATTGAGTGAATATGGGGCCTAAGCCCCAGAAAAATTGTTTATTTAATTTCTTCCGAGGCAAGTTTTAATGAATATTTTAGAAGGGCGGAGTTCCCAGTAATTCCAAGCTTCTTGCAAATGTTGCTTCGATGATTTCTTACGGTTTTTGTGCTTATGAATAATACATCCGCAATTTCCTGGCTACTTTTTCCTTTGCCGATTAGGTTTATAATTGTCTGTTCCGTTTGAGTTAAATAACTTTTATCGTTTGAAGGAGTGTCCGATTTTAAAAGTATATGTGACACATGCGGACTTAAAAAGAACTTATTCTGTGCGACTTCATTAATTGAAGTAACAATATCATTAACTGCACTTTCTTTAAGTATATAACCTTTTATTCCGAGTTCAAAAACTTTTTTAATTAATCTTTCTTCCTTGTACATCGTCAAAAAAATAATTTTTGTTTTAGGAAAATCCCTTAAGACAGTTTTTGCAACTTCAAGACCATCAAGTAGGGGCATTAGCACATCAAGGATAGCAATATCAGGTTGTTTCTCTTTAATTAATTTTATCGCATCTTCTCCGTTTGATGCCTCTCCCATAAGTTCGAAATGGGACTGCTTTTTTAATATTTGCACTAACCCTTCGCGGAATAGAGGATGATCATCTGCAATAACAAGTTTAATTTTGTTTTTCATAGTTTTCCATAGGAATTGAGATTTTTATTTTAGTCCCGTTAGGGTCATTTGACTTGATTTCGATTTCACCATTTAACATCTGAACCCTGCTTATCATATTCCTCAAACCGAAACTCCCTTTAGATTTTTCTTTTTTCGAATTTTCAATACCTTTTCCGTCATCAGTAATTGTAACTAATATTCTGTTATTATCATTCTTTATTTCTACAAAAGAGTTAATAGCATCAGAGTGTTTCAAAATATTATTTACAGCTTCTTGAATAATTCTGAATAAGTGGATTTCATTTTCTTTGCTAAGTCTATTATCAATTTGTTCAATATTAAATTTATAATCTGTTTTGGACGTGGCTCCCGACTGCTCCAAAGTGGCAATAATTGTATCTGTTAAACCCAGTCTTTCAAGATGAGCAGGTCTTAAGTTAAAAGCAATTTCTTTGGTTGTATCTAAAACTATTGAACTCAGTTTATCAATTTCAGTAAATTGTTTTTTTAGGTTATCATCAATAATTTTATTTTGCAACCCTAATAAAGCTCTATTTTTTATTAATAATATTTCCTGCCCAAGTCCATCATGAATTTCACCGGCTATTCTTTTTCTTTCCTCTTCTTGATATTGAATTAATTTTTCGTTGAAACGTTTTTGTTCTTCAAGTTTAATAATTGCTTCTTCTTCTTTTTTATGATCTGATATATCTTGAATTGTGCCGTTAATCTTTAATATTTGATCATTTCCGTTATTAATTTTTCTAATTAGTCTAAGCCATTTTTCAGAATTATTAAAATCAATTTTGATTTCAATAAAATTTAATTTCTGATTGTCTTTATCAAAAAAAATTGAAATCTTCTCTTTATCATTTGTAGAAGTGATTGATGTTATATAGGAAAGAAAATTTTGCAATTCGCTAAATTCATAATTTAAAATTTGGGGAAAATGTTCTGAATATTTTAGTGAGTGTTTTGTAAAGTCAATCTCCCAATTTGCAAGTTTGGCAATTTTTTGTGCTTCATTTAAATATCCTTCATTTTCTTCTAATAATAGATTTAGCTCGTTAAGTTCGTCTTTTTTGCTATCTAAAATGGAGTTAGCCTTTTTTAATTTTATTCTGCTTTTGTAAACAAGAAATAAAACAACTGCTATAATTGAGAGTAAAACAAACAAAGTAACAATAAAATATTTTTGCAATTTTATTTGTTTTGATGAAATCGCTTGCTCTCTTTTTAGAAATTTATTCTCAAGCTCTTTCTTTTCTATATCATGAACAACTTTCTGCTCTGCAATTTGGTTTGAGAAAGTTTCTTCATATAATGCCTCTGTAACAAACTTCATTAATTGATAATAATGAAGTGCTTCTGAGATATTTCCTTGTAACCTATAAATTCCACCAATATTTTCATAAGTATTTCTAAGCAAAGTTAAAAATCTTTCTTCTTTGCAAATTTTCAAAGATCTTTTTACAATTTTAAGCGCTTCTGAATAATTCTTTTCAAGTACTTTATGATGACTATAATTATTAAGATAAAGCACTAAATTCCAAAATGAATTTGTTTCTTCAGCAAGTTCTATTGCTTTAACATAATTTCCAGATGCATTATAAAATCTCGCTAAATATTTTTTAGCCTCAATATCGGTTGGATTTCTCTTTACAATTTCTTCTTGCATTGATAAGGCTTCTAAAAAGTAATCCTCTTTAACACTGGCATCAGATTCTTGAAAGCCTAAATAGAATTTATATAAAGCTTTCGCTTGAGGGCTTTTTATTTTTTTTAATCTATTCAGTGCATCTTTTAAGTAATCACTATAAGCATTTACATCTGCAAAATAATGGGCATTACTAATCTTTAATTGAGTAAAAACTGCATTAACAGTATCATGATTTATTTCAAAAAATTGTTGAGATTCACGGTAGAAAGCTATGGCTTTGGAATAATTTCCAATTTCAAAATAAATATCTCCAATTTTAGATTTATTCTCTCCTATAAACAAACTATCCTTAGTTTGCAAAGCTTCATTTATTTTTTTTTCAAGTCGTTTTAAACGTTCACTATTTCTAACACCTGGCTTGGAAAAGTTCCCCTTTATTACAGTTCTAATTGTATCAATGTCTGAAAATGGATCATATTTTTCTAATTTATTAAGCGAATATTGGGCAAAAGAGATATTTGAAAAAATACAAAAAATAAGAATTGCCAATAAATAGTTTTTGTTAATTGTTTGCAAATAGAATCCTTATTTAAGATTTAAATGAATTATCATAATTGCAAAATACGAAAAAGGAATATATTCTTTTCAGCAATATGTGAAAATTATTTTTTGAAGGAGATAATTCAATATTTCATCAATAAATAATGTCAAAAATTCCAAGTTTCGCAAGCGAAATACCTTAAATTTTATTTTATATATTTAATCTGATATTCTATTTTATCAACATCAATTTTCTTGTTTGGATAAAACTGCCACTTTGCAATTTGTAAAGATAAATTCCGCTTGCCAAGTTAGAAGCATCAAATTTCACTTCGTAATTACCAGATTTTTGATTTTCATTAACCAAAGTAGCAACTTCGTTTCCAAGAATATCATATACTTTTAATGTTGTTTGTAAGGAACGAAAATATTCGTTCCTTACAACTGGTATTGAATATTTAATTACCGTACTTGGATTAAACGGATTTGGGTAGTTCTGCTCCAATTTGTATTCTTTTACTAATTCACCTAATTCTACTGTTATTTCGTCAGAATACTTATAATTTCCATCAAAATCGATTTGTTTTAATCGGTAGTTAAGGTTGAGGCTAAGACCGAGCAAATTGTCTGTAAATGTGTAGTCTTTTGGACTGTTTGAATTTCCGTGTCCTTCAACAAAGCCAATTTTTTCCCATTCATTAGACGTTGCGCGCAACTTCTCTACAATTTGTCGTTCTATTTCGAATCCGTAATTATTTACTTCTGTTGCTGTTTGCCAATTTACAGTTACTTTGTTTCCGTTTACATTTGCTGTGAATGTGATTAGCTCTACTGGAAGAGGAGATAAACATTGTGTTCCATCTCCCGAATAACTACCATTGATTGTAATTACATCCGCACAAATGTCACAATCTGTATCAATACTTATTGAAGTATTTGATTCAAAAACAATACTACTTTGACCAAATGAGAAAGTAGATATGGCAAAAATTATAAAGTTAATAACTAACATTTTCATGGATTGATTAAACTCACTTTTTCAACGAAATCAGATGCCATTTTTATTTTATTTAATTCTTTAACAATAAATTGTTGTGTTTCATCTAATTTATTCAACTTCTCTCTTAATACTTCAGTTTCAGCCTTTAACTCATCATTTTCAATTTTAAGATCTTGCAAAGCTTTTACTAAAATGGGAAATAGATTACCAGGAGTTGCTTCAAGTTTTTCTGGATTGTCTTTTAACACTAAATTAAGCCATTCTGCATTTTGTTCCATTTGAACTTCATTAAGTTCTTGGGCAATAAATCCAGCTGTTGGAGTATCTGACATTTTACTACCATCAGAAATGCCATTTTCATACCATTCACGCTTATCCCAGTAAAATAAACGAGGCTTAATTTTCATTAGGAAACCAATCCCAAGGTCCAATTCTCTAATATTTTTTTTATCCCTCTTATCCGATAAAGAACTAATTGATTGAACAGCACAGCGTAATGACACAACACTAGCATTACCCAATGTGATTTGATTTGAAGAATAAGCTGCGCTTGGTTCAGAATTATATCCAATTATAGTGAGGTTTGAACCTGTTGTAATCGATGACCCGGCTGAATACCCAATAGCAGTATTCATATCACCGTTATCATTATTAAAAAGAGATTGATATCCGAATGCACTATTATAATTACCCGTTGTATTAGAATATAATGCATCTTTTCCTAACGCGGAGTTTCTATCCCCAGTAGTATTGTTATATAATGATGAAAATCCATTTGCAGTATTTTCATTTCCAAGTGTCGCTAGCTTTAAAGCATTAGAACCAATTGCGGTATTTCTATAACCACCAGAATTTGTAAATAATGACAGATAGCCAATACCAGTATTGTCAAATCCTACTGTGTTGTTAAATAGTACATTTGAACCAAAGGCAGTGTTATTATTTCCAGAAGTATTTAAAGACAATGCATTGCACCCAAATGCACTATTATCTATACCAGAATCATTTCTTTCCAATGCTCGATAACCCATTGCAGTACTATAGTTCCCTGTTGTATTATAGTAAAGAGTTGAAGAGCCAAGTGCTGTATTATAGCTACCAGTAGAATTTTTATACATAGACCCTCTTCCAATTGCAGTGTTATCAGAACCAGTTGAATTATAAAATAACGATTGATTTCCAATTGCAGTATTATCAGATCCCGTAGAAATACTCCACAAAGCATAATCACCTATTCCAGTGTTTCTGCTAGCCTCAGTAGCGGTTGATGCAGACATTGTAAAATTGCCCGCAGACAATCCAAGAAACAAATTTTCTCCATTACTACCTATTGGTGCAAAATCATGTAAAAATCTATTCGTACCTTTAAAAATGACACCAACTGTTGAACTATTACCCGTTAATTCCAATCTTAAAGATTTAAGAATATTAACAGAACCAGTTGATTGAGTGACAGTAAAATAATTGGAAGTAGCATCTTTTATATAATAAATACCGCTAGCTCCCAATGTGTTTGTTATGTTGTTTTGTGAATAAGTTAGTGATGTAGAAAGCATCAAAACTAATAAGAAAACTATTTTCAAAACAGCTCCATTTTTATTTTGTATTATTTTATTAAGAAGTATCTATTTTATCAAAACCAAACTACTAAGTTTTAATATGCCAATGGAAACTCAGCATGCAATTCGTACGCATCAAAATGTTTCTTTCAAATTTTATTTAAAATTTACTTTTGCATTTAAGTTCCCAAAGATACGACATAATAAGATATCTTGTCAAATTTTAGAGGGATAGGATTTTGATGAATTGTATTTAGCATACAATATATATTACTCGAAAAGCATCCTTTTGAAAAAATATGCCAAACAAACAAAAAGTCATATTATATTTTTTCTATTTTATCAACATTAATTTGCGTGTTTGCAAAAACTCACCACTTTGCAATTTATAGATATATACTCCGCTTGGTAATTTATAATTGGAAATTGATAATTGATAATTATGAGAACCTGCTTCCATTTCTTTATCAACTAATGTTGCTATTTTTTCTCCTAAAATATTGAACAACTCCAATTTTACGTGTGAATCTTTCTGCAAAACAAACTTTATCGTTGTCAAAGGATTAAACGGATTTGGGTAGTTTTGTTCAAGAGTGAAAGCTTTTATTTCTTTAATATTATCGTTTACGCTTACTATTGAGTTGCAGCTCTTATCAATAGTTTCCTTTATTGCTTTATATTTTGGAGCGGGAATTATTGAGGTATCTTGGTCTAAAGATTCTAATATTCCCCAGCTTCCATATCTTGCGCTTCTGCCGGAGACAAAAGAATAGTTCATTATTTGTAAAGGTTCATTTCCTGTTTGTAAAGTTTTTAGAAAATCAAACCATTGCATATATAAATTATACATGGAAGTATCTCGTTGAATATCTAAAAGAGAGTTTGCATAAGTAGGTTCATCTCCAAAAGGAGTTGGAGTTAAATGCTGTCCCCCTTCATAAAATCTCATTGGAATATTTAACGAATCCCCAATTGTACTTTTTTGTTCCCTTAACCAAGGCTTTCCATATTTCTCTTCTCCGAATCTTGCCCACTTTGCAACATCTGCAACAGTAGCCTCAGCACCAAGTGAATCAAGGGCGGCATCTCCTTCTTCAGGTAGTCCAAAATAAGAAGTTGTGGCAAAAGAATCGAATGAACCATTTCTCAAATTAAATACAATTCGGTTGCTAACATCCTGCCATGCAGTTTGAACACCAACAACTCTTTCTATTCTGCCAATTTCACTACCATAAACTTCTGTCCAAATATCCATTACGTTTTGAATGTAAGGAACAATTCCTTCGGGCCAACTAATATTATTGTTTTCGCATCCATATTTATTTAGCCATTGACATTGCCCAAACATCCAATTCCAAGTTTCGTTGCTGTATTCAACAAAAAGTTTTCTTTCCGTATTAATATTATCTCTAAATAGTTTTGCCATTTCTTGAATATAATTATTTCTTGCTCTATGAGGAACGCAGACCCAACCATCTATGTTAAATTCATTCATTAATTTTATCATCATTTCATAAGGTATTCCTTTTGAATTTGCCCAAGTATAATTTTCCATTTTAGCACGTTCGTTCCAATTATACGTTGTTGTATCTTCCCAAGACCAAGGATCTTTTTGCCCCCAATTATTTGTTGCACCCCAGTCCATAAATCTAACGCTCTTAAAAATTGATAATTTCTCAAGCCACAAAGGATAAAATGGCTGTTCCAAGTAAGTATTTTCATACCCTGGCATAATTACGCGAATATTTCTGATTGGGTCGCTTGCAAGAGAAGATTTTATTATCATTGCAACCTGACTTCCAATTGGATTAGGAAGTTCGAATGTAATTTTATTGGAATTGATTTGTGTACTGTTTACAAAATCAAATTCTATTTCACCTGTTCCATCATAAAAAACCGTGTAAGTTCCAGAGGGCCAGCCGTCAGTGATAGCCCAAATTGTTTCAACCAATTGAGCATAATCAGTGCCTTCAATATTCTGAGGAATTTCAGTTGGATAGCCGTCTGATCTGTATGACAAAAGAGCCGCATTCCCAGAATCCCATGGATCATTAGGATTTCCTAAATCCTTAGTAAACCAAGTTCTACAATTGTGCATTAAATCAACAAAAGGGAGCTCAGTTCCGTAATCCGAAAGTCCACCCAAATTTGTTCCAATTTGTAATTTACAACTATCTGGCAAAGATGTTTGTGATTGCAAATCATTCAATAAAAGCAAGGAAATAAATAAAGTTATACAAATTCTTTTCATTCCATATCCTTATTTTGTAGTGTTTAAAGTTTTTAATGTTATTAAAATATAGAATTTTAAACATCTATAAGTGATTATTATCAACAAGTTTGATTCTAAAAGAAATATTTTAATTAAACAACAAGAATAGAACAATTGCTAAAATTGAAATTTTTCAATAAAACTGGGAAATTTTACTTTAATTCAACAAAACCTTTTGCTTTATTGAGCCAAATTTTTCCATTTTAATCTTGTAAAAGTAAATATTTGGTGCAAAGTTGTTTGTAGCACAGAATTGTATTCTGTGTTTTGCGGAATTGAATATTGAATTACCGTACTTAAATTGTATAGTACTACGATAATCGGTTTCAAATGCAAAGTATGCTGATTCCATTCTTCTTTAACATAAAAATCCGTTAGAATTATCTAACGGATTTTGAATAATTTTTATGATTATGCGAGCTGAGAAATGTTTTACTTTTTAGAATTGTTTGTTTTTAAGTCCATTTTGGTTTTTGAACTATCTTTTGGTGCTTCCTTTTTAACTTCTCGAAGAAAAAATCCATCAAATGAAGACAAATTTTCATTGCTTGCATTTGCTAAATGAGTTGCTCCAAAATTTCTCTTTTGCGATGATTTAGCATTAATATCATCATCTAAGCTATACGAATCGAGATTATTAAACTGAATATTCCTTCGTCCTGCTTGTTTTTTAATCAATTTTTCGGATGAGTTGGAGCTTGTATTGCTGTTATTAGCAATATTTTCTGCTGATGAATATGAGTCGCGTTCAACTTTTTCATCTTGTTGCAAAATAGCTTCCGTTTCCGATATTTGATTTTCAATTAATTGTGGAGGTGTTTGCCAAGGATTTTCTTCAATATCTTCACTTTCGGCAAAAACAAAGACCAAAATTAGCACAGTTGTTGCAAAAGTAATTGCTGGAGTTAAAGCCCACGAAAAAATACTTTTCTTTTTCTCCGTTTTCACTTCAAAATTCTTATTTTGAATGCGAGTCATTAAATTAAACTCAAAATTATCAGGTGCTTTTACTTTTGGAATTTCTTTTAATAGCTTTTTGAGTTCAACAAACTCATTATCATCAGTAAATTTTTCTTCATTCATCTCTTTTTTTACTCAATAAATATTTTTTAATAATTTTTGCAAATGTGCTCTTCCACGATTGATTCTTGATTTAACTGTTCCAAGCGATAAATTTGTCATTTCAGCAATTTCTTCGTAAGAAAAGCTATCAATATCTCTTAAAACAACTAATTCGCGATAAATTGGTTTTACTTTTAACAGAGCTTTTTGAACCATTTCGCCTTTAATACTATTATCGGCAGCTCTATCTGGAGCAACAAACTTTTTATCTTCAATCTGTAATGTTATATCATCTGGGTCATCGTTCGAAATTGATAATATAACTCTTCTTTTTCTTCTTTTTAACTCGTTTTTAGCCAAATTACCAGCAATTGTATAAATCCAAGTTGAAAATTTAGCAATTGATTGATAAGAATCTTTGTTCAAATAAAATTTAATCATAGTATCTTGAACAATATCGGTAGTAACATCTCTATCACCTAAAAATCTGTAAACAAAGTTCATTAACGGATCTTTAAAACGTTTTACAAGAATTTCGTAAGCTTCAAGAGTATTTTCGTCTTGAAATATTTTAATTAATTCTTCATCAGTTAATGAATTTAAATTTTTATCCGATGCCATTTATACCAACTGTTAAATTAAAAGTTTCCACGTGGAAGGTTATTTGTAACATATTTTACATCTGTCCAAAATTTAATTAGTAAAATATTTGCTTAAATCATTTATCCAAAAATACGAAATTATTCATTTTTTATTTTAGGATTTGAGTAATTAAAATAGATATATTAGTTTTACTATCAATTGCCGTTGTTTTTAGTCTTATATCTGCTTCAAGAAGTGCTTTTGCAGCGTTTGCCAATCTATTTTCGTTTCTCAAAAATGTATGATTTAGCAAAAAGTAATAAGAATTTCCAACAGCTTTTATTCCTTCTTCTTTATTATTAATACCTAAAATTAGAGTGAGATTTGTAATAAATTTTGTTAACATGGGAATAATTTGCTTCATTTCGATACCTGAATCAATTAAATTAAAGGCATATTCAATTGCGCGGGCTTTATTTCCGTTTCCAAGAGCATTTTGCAAGTCAAAAATGGAATATTCTTTTGTAATTTCTGCTAAATTTTTAATAATGTCTGGAGTAATTTTTTCATCTGGTTCTGTGTAAATAGAAATTTTTCGTAATTGCATTTCAAGAATTGCTTTATTTTCGCCAACCATTTCGAGCAAAAGTTGACCAGCATCTCTTGTCAAATTTATTTTTTCCTGTTTGGCTTTTTTGTACATCCACTCGGATAATTCGATTCCTTTTAAGTCGCGTGCTTCAAAAAGATAGTTTTTTGCGTTTAGAGATTTATAAGGCTCTTGGTTTAAAGGGGCGGATTTTGAATATTGTGTAATAATTAAATATGTGAATTCCGAAATATCATTAACATATTTTGCAAATGATTTTTTATCATTAAGATTTTCAAAATTCTTAATGGTAATTAACTTTTTTCCATCGCCAAATGGAAAAGAATAAGCCAAATCAATAAACTGTGAAATAGAACTTTCTTTTGATAATGCAATTGATTCTCTGTCAAAATCTGATTTAACAAGTGGAGCAATTTTATTTTCAATTAACTTAACAGCGCTATTTATAGTAAAACTATCTTCGCCAAACAAAAAATAAATTGGAAAAATAGCGTCATCCTTTAAATATTTTTGAATATTATAAATGGATTCTATTTCTGATTTTTTACTCAATTCTAATTTTCCTATTTTTTCGCAAATTACTAATGCTTATCAAATAAAACTGCAGATAATTAGGAATTAGCTGCAGTTTAATATTTGTTTCGTTTTTGGATTAAAAACAAAATATTGCAAAATTATTTTTGTCTTTTTTCGACTAAAATGCTTTCAATAACTATATCTTTAACTGGTTTATCCATAAATCCAGTTTGCGTTTTACCAATTGCATCGACAATGTCCATTCCAGAAATTACTTCGCCAAAAACTGAATGCTTTCCATCAAGCCAAGGAGTTGGAACTAAAGTAATAAAAAACTGGCTTCCGTTTGTATTTGGACCTGCGTTAGCCATTGATAAAATTCCAGGTTTTGTGTGTTTAAGCGAAGCATCAAATTCGTCAGCAAATTTTCCGCCCCAATAACTTTCGCCACCACGTCCTGTTCCAGTTGGGTCGCCACCTTGAATCATAAAATTGGCAATAACTCTATGAAAAATAATGCCATTATATTTTCCGTTTGTGGCTAATCCAACAAAATTTTCAACTGTTTTTGGAACTTTTGTAGCAAACAATTCTATTTCAAATGCGCCAACATTTGTATTAAATTTAGCCACAAGTTTTTCATTTTCTGCTATTTTTAGTAGTTCTGTCACTTTTCTATCCTTTTCTTTTTTTATTAATATATCGTTATTTTCTTTAGTAATGTTTGCACCGCTACAATTTAGGACAAACAGAGAAATTATTAAAAATGCAATTTGTTTCATATTTACCTTTCAAATAATTTTGAAATAAAGTTATGGTGTAATTATATTAGTTCCTATTAACGTAAAAATGATAATTCCGACAATAATTCGCCAATAGACGAAAATTTTTGTCGAGTTCTTTTTTAAGTACGCAAGTAAAAATGCAATTGTTATGTAACCACTAATTGCAGAAGTAATGGTTGCAGTTATTAAATTAATCATTCCATCAAACTGTAAATATTCAAGTGAATGATAAAATTCCAATAATCCACTACCTAAAATAGCTGGAACGCTTAACAAAAATGAAAATCTTGCAGCGGTTTCGCGTTTTAAACCGAGAAACAATCCAGCAGTAATTGTTGTTCCAGAGCGAGAAGAACCTGGAATTAGAGCAATTGATTGAGCAAAACCAACAATTAAAGCATCTTTCCAAGTAATATCTTTTAAATCGCGTTTAAATTTGCCAATTTTTTCGGCAAATGCTAAAATAATTCCAAGAACTATTAAACTTGTAGCAATTACATAAAGATTTTTAGTAAACGCACCTTCTATTATGTCTTTAAATCCAAGACCGATAACTGCAACTGGAATTGAACCAAGAATTATCATCCAACCCATTTTTGCATTAATATTTTGTTCTGATATTTTTCTTGGTTTTAGAATATTTTCTTGCATAAAATTTGTAAAAATATTCCACAAATCTTTCCAAAAATAAATTACAATTGCTAATAAAGTTCCAAGCTGAATTACTGCAATAAAAGCAGTCCAATGTTCGGGATTTTCTTCCGAAATTAAGCCCATTAACTTTCCTGCAATAGTTAAGTGACCGGTGCTACTAATTGGTAAAAATTCTGTTAAACCTTGTATTACTCCAAGTAAAATTGCTTCAATAAATGACATTTATAATCCTAAATTATTTTAAAAGAAATATGAAACTCCAATATTAACACTAATTGAAAGCGAATTAATATTAATATCTTCATGAAAATTTCCAACATTATTTGTCGGAACCCCAACAAAATCTGTTCTTAAAGTGCTACCAATATTTGCGTAAATATTATCGCTAAGCTTTGTGTTGCCTTGTGCTCTAACTAAAAAACCGAATCCAACCGCATTAAAATCTTCTGCTATTGAAATATTTTCAGTCAAATCCAAAATTCGCAATCCAACTCCAGCGCCAAATTTAAATTTATAACCATTTCCACTTAGAACATAATATCCTAAAACCGATGGCTTTTGATGTATATAACTTAAAGTATAACTACCCGAATAAGATGAACTAAAATCAAAAAGGTTATAAACATATTCAACTCCTATTTGATATTTTGGCGAAATTGTGTAATCAACTTCGGCATAAAACTCAGCAGAAGTTGAAAAAGCATTTAGCTCGCCATCAGCTCTTCTTTCGAGATAAGAATTTAGCGAAGGTGAATAAATAAATCCAATTCCCATTCCACTAATAACATCAACTTGAGCAAAAGCTGTATTAAAAGTGAAAAACAGAGATAAAAGCAAAAACATTATTTTTTTCATTCGGTTTTACCTCCTTTAATTACACTAAAAAAGTTTTCTTTTGGAAATCCCATTTTGGCTCTTTTGTCATTAATATAACCCATAAATAGAAACATTGATGTAATAAAACTAAACATTGAAACAGTATGAGTTAATAAAACATAAGCTGAAGCGGCTTCGTTAGTAAACGCAAATAAAGAAACTAATGTAGAAATTCCAATAAAATGATAAGTTCCTGTTCCGCCTGGAGTTGGAATTACAATTCCAAAAGCACTAATTGTCATAACAATCCACGCCATTGAATAATTTATTTCAAAACTATCTTGAAGATTTAGCACAAAAAAACCAAGTTGTGCCGAAAGACCATAATTAAGCATTATCAAAATTGAATAAAAAATAACCCAAATATAATTTGAAGTTCCTTTAATTGTTGAAAAACCTTCTATTAACATTTCAAAAATGTATGCCAATTTGGTTGCTAGTTTTTCAGATATTTTTCCAACCGATTTTACAATTAAAGAATAAAATTTTGCTTTAAATTTGACCAAAAAAAAGAGAATTATTATAACTGAAAATATTGATATAAAACCAAAATACACTGTGGATTTTAGCCAAACAACTTTGGAATATAAATCGCCTTTAAATATCATAACGCTAATTAATACAGAAAATCCAAGTGCCAAAATATCAATTACTCTTTCGACAATTATTGTTCCTAAAACGGCTGATCGTGAAATATTTTCCCATTTGCCGGCAAAAAATCCGCGATATAACTCGCCAAGTCGTGGAATAATGCTGTTTAATCCATAACCAATCATAGTTGCACCAAAAAGATTTAGCACAGAAGCATCTGGTTTTGATGATTTTAACATAATTTTCCAACGAAGCGCACGTAAAAAATGGGAAAAGAAAAACACCAAAATGAATAAAACGAACCAACTTAATGAAAGTTTTGACAAAATTTGAAATACTGTTTGAAAATCAACTTCCTCAAATGCTAAATAAAGGAAAAGTAGCATTAACAAAATTGGAAAAATGAAACCCAAATATTTCTTTAAATTACTGGTTTTTTGGTTATCTGAGGTCAATTACTTCCATCTCGTCTGTTGGGTTAAACTTAAACTTTGCTTTGCTAATTTCTATATTTGTTTCAATTGAAAACAATTCAAAAATATATTTCATATTGTTAAAATCAACTATTTCTATTTTACTTAATAAATAATTGCTATTTATGGTTAAATAGGCTTCCTTAAAACTATAAAATGAATCATTTGGAACACTTTTAATTACAAATTCACTTCCATTTTTTTTAACTAAAGTTAACTTACACTTTTGAGGATAAGAATTAATAATTTCATTAAGCGAAAATGCTGTGTTTCCAGTCTCAAATGGGGAAATTACTAATTTATTTTGCTTTTTATCAAAATTCCAAACGGAAATTCCATCAGAAACTATATCTCGGCTGGAAAGATTAATCGAAAAACTATTTTCCTTTTTATAATAAAATTTGCCTTTAAAAATTGTTGGTTTTTCCGATTGAGGTGAATAAATGCTTTGACTAAACTCGGCTTGTAAAGTTTTAGTTTGTGCAAATTTATCTTGCAAATTTTTAATAACTTCGTTTGCAGTCTGCGAATAAACAAACACTGGAATTATAAAGAAAAGCAAAAATTTTAGCTTCATGAAAACGACCTAATAATTGATTTTAATTGATCTTCGCTTTCGCAAATTACTTCGCGAGCTTTACTTCCATCTGGTGGACCGACAATTCCTGCTTGTTCCAATTGGTCCATAACTCTTGCTGCACGAGAATATCCCAATTTTAATTTACGTTGAAGCAATGAAACCGAGCCTTGTTGATGTCTAACAATTACTTGAGCGGCTTCTTCAAACATAGGGTCTAAATCCGACATAAAATTAGCATCGGGGTCGTTTCTCTTTTCAACCAACGAAGGCAAAAAGTAGCGTTTTTTATATCCATCTTGAATATAAATTGCGTTTGTAACTTTTTCTACTTCTTCAGTTGAAATAAAAGCGTTTTGAATTCTGATTGGCTTTGGCATTCCTCCCGGAAGGAATAACATATCGCCTCTTCCGAGTAATTGTTCTGCACCATTCATATCAAGAATTGTGCGTGAATCAACCTTTGTTGCAACTTGATATGCAATTCTTGCAGGAAAGTTTGCTTTAATAACACCAGTAATTACATTTACTGAAGGACGTTGAGTTGCTACAACTAAATGAATTCCTACAGCGCGTGCAAGTTGGGCAATTCGGGCAATTGGTTCTTCAACTTCTTTGCCAGAAGTTATCATTAAATCGGCTAATTCGTCAATAACAACTACAATATATGGCAATTTATAATGCTTAATTTTATCTGTATCGGATGGACGTGTTTTAGGATTGTTTACTTTTAAATTGTAATCAATAATATTTCTAACGCCAGCTTTAGCAAGTTTATCGTATCTCTTTTCCATTTCAAACTCGACTGATTTAAGAGCCAACAATGCATTTGAAGGCATTGTAATAATTTCTTCATCCAAATCGGGCGAAATTGCTAAAAAGTGTTTGTTCAATTTTCCGTAAAAAGAAAGCTCAATTTTTTTAGGATCTACGATAACAAATTTTACATCAGAAGGATGTTTTGCGTAAAGCAAACTTGTTATTAGCATGTTTATTCCAACACTTTTTCCAGAACCAGTTGCACCAGCAACCAATAAGTGTGGCATAACGGCTAAATCAGTAATGTAAACATCGCCAATTATTGTTTTTCCCAAAGCAATTGGCAAAGCGGCTTTCGAATTTTTTAATCCCGCAAGAACCGAACGAGCGCGCACAATTGTTGATCTTTCGTTTGGAATTTCGACACCAATTGCACTTTTGCCAGGAATTGGAGCAATTATACGAATTCCACGGGCTGCAAGAGCTAATGCAATATCGTTTTCAAGACTAACAATACGACTAATTTTTACACCGGCGGCTGGAACTATTTCGTACTGCGTTACAACAGGACCTGGAGTTACCGAAATATCTTCTATTTTAATATCAAAAAGTAACAGTTTTTCTTTTAGCAATTCAGCGTTGTGTTTTAGCTCCGTTTCCGATATTTTCATATCTTCATCAAGCACTTTATCCAAAAGTTCTAAACTTGGTGGAATAAATTTAATTTTTTCTTCCCAAGGTTCTGGCAAATCCTCTTCATCTTTTGGATTTAGAATTTCGTTCTTTTTAATGATTATTTCTTTGCTAATTTGCGGTTCTAAAGGTTCAAGCGATGGATCATATTTTTCTGGTTCTTCATTTAACGATTTACGAACAATTCTTATTTTAGTGTCTTCAAATTCAATTTCGTCTGGAATTTGGTCAACAGTATTTTCAATTTTATCTTTGTTTCTTCTAAACAGAGTAGATTTTGGCTTTTCAGCTTCTTTATTTAATTCAACAATTTTTTCAATATTACTTGAAACATCTTTTTTAATAGTAATTTTTGTATCGTCTTCTGTTTCTAACGCACCTTTAAGATTGCCTTTTAATAGTTCGAAAATTGTTTCTAACTTAATGTTGAAAAACAAGATTGTGGAAATAGCTAAAATTGACAAAAGTACAATACCACTTCCTAATCCACCTAATAATCTTCCTATCGCACCACCAAAAAAATCACCAACATTTCCAGAAAGGATTAAAAAATCTTCAAGTAAATGTAATTCAATGCGAAGCATTCCAAAAAAAGTTGAAATAATTACTGCAAAAACCAGTAAAAAATTGGATAAATGAAGTGATATTTTAAAACCATCTTCTTTAATAATTGCCAAACCCCAAATAAAAACTAAAATTGGGAAAACAATTGAAAAATATCCTAAAGTGGAATTAATGAAAAAATCGGAGAGATAAGCACCTAAAATTCCAAGCCAATTATGTACACTTGACGCACGAGAAACAAACTCTGGGTCGGAAGAGAAAATTTTAAACAAATCAGAAAATCCGAAATAAAGATTTGCTTTGTCATAACTAGAATAAGAAAGTATGCTTAAAAGAGTTAAAAACGCAATTATTATTAAAGTAACAGCAAGTAATTTTTTTTTGTTTTCTTTAGAAACAGAAATACCATTGTCACTTGGTGTTGTTTTTTTTTTAATTGCCATAAAATAGTACCTAATTATTTGCGTTACTATCTAATATTTCATCTTTTAATAATTTAATAGCTCCATCAGCAAAATATGGTATTAAAGGAATATTATCAACTATTGAACAAAATTCGATGTCGTTTTCAAAACCATTTGCCTTCAAAATTTGACCATGTTCACAATTTGTAAGCATTTCTTTTATATCAGAGCCATATTTTTCATTAAGAACTAAACTAGCATTTGTAGCATCCGAAAGTTGAATATCTGATTTTTTTTCGAGCATTAATTTAACCAACGCTCCAGCACAAACGGTATCTTCGAGACAAAATATTCCATTTGCCCCAGATGCAATAATTTCAATATCATTTTCCAACTGTACTAAATACTCAGCCAATGTTGATAAATTATTAAAACTTGCAATAAATACTTTTTCGGAATATTTTGCTTTCACAATAGCTTTTGTTCCATTTGTTGTAAATAAAACAACCGATTTGCAAGCTACATTTTCTTCAGAAAACTCCGCTGGTGAGTTACCTAAATCGAATCCTTCAATAATTTGAGTATTTCTTTCACCACATAAAAGCGTTTGTCCGCCATGTGAGTTTACCGATATTTTCATTGCAAAATCGATTGAACTGACTGGAATTACTTCTTTTGCACGTGAATCAAGAGCTTTAAGAATAACGGAAGTAGCCCTTAAAACGTCAATAACCACAGTAGTTTTTCCGTTAAAATAAAGGTCGTCAACATTATTTGGTGATAAAATTACATTTACTTTCATCTATTTAATTATCTCAGAATAAACGAGACGTTTCCCAAGTATTTAGGAAACGTTTCGCTAAAACTTTTTAAATTTAACCCAAATTATCGGATTACTTATCTTTTAATAAAAGGAAGTGGAATTATTGTTCCTGCAATATCCTTATTTCTAACTTTAATAACTACTTCGGAACCATAATCAGCAAATTCTTTTTTAACATAACCCATTGCAATCGGTTTTTCCAAAATTGGACTCATTGTTCCACTTGTAACGTGACCAATTAAATCGCCATTTGAAAATATTTCGTATTCATGTCGTGGAATTATTTTGCCTTCGGAAGCAATTGCGACCAATTTGCGTTTTAGTCCGTTATTTTGAACTTCAACAATGGCATTTTTTCCAATAAAATCACCTTTTTTAACTTTAGTAATCCAATCAAGACCAGCTTCAATAGGATTTGTGGAAGCGTCAATATCATTTCCATAAAGACAAAAACCCATTTCAAGACGTAAAGTATCACGTGCACCTAGTCCTATTGCCTGAATTTTGTATTTAGCGCCAGCTTCAAAAATAGCATCCCAAATTTTTAGGGCTTCTGCTTCGGTAGCTTTAAGATAAATTTCGTATCCAAGTTCGCCTGTATAACCAGTTCTTGAAACAATAACATTTATACCTTCGTAATCCGCAATACTAAAATGATAATATTCTAAATCCAAAGCGCCATTATTAAAAAGTTTTTGAAGCGTTTTTTTGGAATTAGGACCTTGAACAGCAATTAGAGAATACTCGTCACTTTCGTTAATAATTTCTGCACCCATTGTATTATTTTTGTGCATCCATTCAAGGTCTTTTTCGATATTTGAAGCATTAATTACAAGTAAATATTCTTCTTCGCCAAGTTGATAAAGTAGTAAATCATCAACAATTCCACCATCTTCGTAGCACATTGCGGTATATTGAACTCTGCCAATGCTAAGTTTTGTAACGTCGTTTACGGTAATATTTTGAACAAAATTAAAGGCATTTGGACCTTTTACAATAACTTCGCCCATGTGTGAAATATCAAAAATTCCTACTGAATTTCTAACTGCTTTGTGTTCATCAATAATTGAAGAATATTGAACTGGCATTTGGTAACCAGCAAATTCCACCAATTTAGCACCTAATTCAACGTGCTTACTGTAAAAATTTGTCTTTTTCATAATCTCTTATATTTATTTTTTAGAATCCATTAAAAACTTTTCAATACCTAAATCTGTAAGAGGGTGTTTAAATAATTGTTCAATAACATTAAATGGAACAGTAACAATATCGGCGCCGATTAGTCCAGCTTCAACAATATGCAATGGATTTCGGATGCTTGCAACAATTATTTCGGTTTCGTAGCCATAATTATCATAAATTTGAGCAATTTGACCAATTAAATCCATTCCAACTTGGCTAATATCATCAAGTCTTCCAACAAAAGGGGAAATAAAAGTTGCACCAGCTTTTGCGGCTAAAATTGCTTGCGAAGCTGAAAAACAAAGCGTAACATTTGTTTTTATTCCCATTTCGGATAATGTTTTTACCGCTTTAATTCCTTCTTTTATTAAAGGAATTTTTACAACAATATTTTCGTGAATTGCAGCTAATTCTTTTGCTTCTTTAATCATGCCTTCATAATCTAGAGAAAGAACCTCGCCACTAATTGGACCATTTACAATTTTAGCAATTTCGGCTAAAATTTCGTTCCTATTTCCGTTTTCTTTTGCAATTAGTGATGGATTTGTAGTAACACCATCCAAAATGCCCATTGCTTTGGCATCTTTAATTTGATCTATATTTGCTGTATCAATAAAAAACTTCATAATTACCTCATAATTTTGAAAATTATATGTAAAGTTACAAAACTTTATAAATAATCAGTTGTGATTTCTTTTTCCGTTTTAGAATTAATAAACCTAAATGATTGTGGATTTACATCATTTTTTTCTTCAAGCTTTATTCTAACAAAATACTTGAGCTGTAACTTTTTTAAAGTCGAAAATGTTCCAATTCGGAGTTTAAGTCCTAAAGAATTATGCACAATTAATCTAAGCGATTGTTTATTTCCTTCATTTTTGTAACGTTTTAGCCATTGGTCAATTTCGTTAATAATATTCGATTTTTTCTGCATTAATCCAGTTCCATCGCAACAATGGCACAATTCGTGAGTTGATTGCATAATATTTTCGCGAATTCGTTGCCGAGTAATTTGCATAATTCCAAAATCGGTCATTGGCAACATTGCAATTTTAGCTCTATCTCTTTTGAATTCCTTACGCAATTCGTCATAAATTTTCTTTCTATTTTTGTCTTCTTCGAGGTCAATAAAATCGACCACCAAAAGTCCGCCAATATCTCGCAATCTCAATTGACGAGCAATTTCGCGAGCAGCTTCTAAATCTGTTTTAAGCGAATTTTGTTCTTGTTCTTTTTTTGCGGCATATCTTCCACTATTTACGTCAATAACAGTCATAGCTTCGGTATGTTCAATAAAAAGATAACCACCGCTTGGTAATGGAACTTTTCTTTCCATCATTCCTTTAATTTGTTCATCTATTTTGAACTCTTCAAAAATTGGGATTGAACTTTTGTATAAGTTTACTTTATCAACTATTTCTGGTTGATGAGTGTTAACATAAGTTCTAATTTCTTTAAACAATTTTTTGGAATCGATAAAAATATTTGAAACATCTTCGGTAAACAAATCGCGAATTACGCTAATTGTTGTACTTAAATCTTTATAAACCAAATAAGGTGGAGTGTTCTTTTTAACTTCGTCTTGAACTTGCACCCAAGTTTTGCTCAAATAGTTCAAATCGGCACTTAAAGTTTCTTCCGATTGGTCTTTTGATGCAGTTCTAATAATTAACCCGCAATTTGAAGGAATTATTTCACGAGCTAATTTTTTTAATCTCTTTTTTTCTTTGAAATCGGCAATTTTCTTTGAAATTCCTATTTTGCCTTCGTAAGGAATTAAGACACAAAATCTACCTGGAATTGAAATTGAGGTGGAAACACGCACACCTTTTCCTTTAACAGGCTCTTTAATAATTTGGACTAATATTTCTTGTCCTTTTTTAAGGCGAGGGATTCTGTTTTTTCTTTCGGGATTATTTTCGTTTGTTTCGTCGTCATTTTCAGAAACTTCTTCCACTTCAGGTTTGGTTTCTTTAACTTCAACTTCGTCTTCAATATCAGCAACATAATCGTCATCAACAAAATTAAGATTGTCTTTAACTGTATCACCAATATCGGAAAAATGCAGAAAAGCATCGTGTTTTAAGCCAATATCAATAAAAACTGCTCTAATTCCGGGCAGAACGCGAGCAACTTTGCCCAAATAAATATTTCCAACCATTCTGTCTTTTTCAGAATGTTCTACAAAAAAGTCAACCAATTTTCTATCTTCAGCAATAGCAATTCTATTCTGTGTTTCGGTTGCACTAATTATAATTTCTTTTAACATTACAATTCTCTATCTAACGGATTACCGTAAATTATTCATCTAACCAAAAGAGAACCCGTTCTTTAAACTTTTGGTCAATTAATTCACGATCATCTTTGGGATAAAATTTTTGTTTTAAGTTTTTAACGTGATCGTGAATTATTTCTATTTGTTCATTAACACTTTTAGCTCGCATAATTTTGGATGCGAAGAACATAATTCCATCCAAATTTTTGAAATACCAAACAATATTCTTTCTTGCCTTAATGGTTGCAATTACTTCAGAATATTCACGAGCTAATAATTTGCTGTGCTTTATTGCAGCATCAGCTATTTCATCTATTTCAGGCTCACCAGAATCAATGCCTGTTTCACACAACTTGTTATATCTGTCAAAGATAAAGGGATTTCCGAGGGCACCACGTGCTATCATTGCGGAATCAATTCCTGTCTCGGCAATCATTCTTTTAATATCTTGTGGTGTAAAAAGTGAGCCATTTCCAACAACTGGAATATTTACTGTATCTTTCACTTTTCGTAACCATTCCCAATCTGGGTCTTCTTTATATTTTTTATTTTTGGTTCGTGTATGAACAATAATAAAAGAAGCACCACTTTCTTGAGCAATTTTTGATGTTTCTAAAATATTTATTTTACCATCACTAGTTCCTAAACGTAACTTTACGGATATTGAAATATCTCCGGCAACTTTAACCATTGATTCAATTAGTTTTCCCATATAAATTGGGTCATCTAACAATTGAGCGCCAAGATTATGTTTAGTAACTTTTTCAACTGGGCAACCGCAATTTATGTCAATTACATCTGGTTTGTAATTTTTCAATTCTTGCACTGCACCGGATAAATAGTCTGGACTGTTACCTAATAATTGAACTCCAATTGGTTTTTCATCACGACCGAAAGAAAAAAGACGTAAAGCGTGAAAATCACCTTCAACTACGCCTTTTGCGCTTACCATTGGAGTATAAGTTAAACCAGCACCATACTCTTTTGAAATTTTTCTAAAAGGAGCATCTGAAACATCAGCCATAGGAGCAACAATAAGTTTGTTCCCTAAATCAAAATTCTTTAGTTTCATTTGATTAAAATTTTAATGGTGAATCAAATAAAACTTGCACAGCCATTGTTTCAATCTGTGCTAAATTTGTCATTTTTACTGATTTCAAATTTTTCCTTATATAACTTTTTAATAAAAAACCGGATAATAAATTATCCGGTCTAATTAAATTTAGTCTTCTTTAATTTCGGAATTTTGTTCCTTTTTCTCCGCAGCTTTTTGCTCTTCCAAAATAGCTTTACGAGATAGGGAATATTTTCCGTTTTCCATTTTTAACAATTTAACTTGAATGCTTTCGCCTTCAGTAAGAACGTCGGAAACTTTGTTTACGCGTTCAAGTGCAATTTGCGAAATGTGAAGCAAACCTTGAGTTCCTGGAATAAATTCGACAAAAGCACCAAAATCAGCAATTTTGATTACTTTTCCAGTATATTCCATTCCTATTTCTGGGTCAGTTACAATTCCTTTAATATATTCTTTTGCTCTACGAGCATCATCAACATTAACACCAGCAATTGCAACTTTTCCATCTTCTTCAATGTTAATTTCAACATGAAAATCGCGTTGAATTCCTTGAATAATTTTTCCGCCTTGTCCAATAACGGCACCAATTTTTTCAGGATTTATTTGAATAAAGATTAAAGATGGTGCAAATGGAGAAATTGATTCTCTTGCAACAGAAAGAGTTTCATTCATTTTTCCAAGAATGTGCATTCTTCCTTCTTTTGCTTGAGCAAGCGCTTTTTCCATTATTTCAAACGAAATTCCTTGAATTTTAATATCCATTTGAATAGCTGTAATTCCTTCGGCAGAACCAGCAACTTTGAAATCCATATCACCAAGGTGATCTTCGTTTCCAAGAATATCTGATAAAACTGCAAAGCTATCGGCTTCTTTTACCAAGCCCATTGCAATTCCAGAAATAGCTTTTTTTACTGGAACTCCAGCATCCATTAATGCCAACGAGCCGGCACAAACAGTTGCCATTGAAGACGAACCATTTGACTCAAGAATGTCAGAATTTATACGAATTGTGTATGGAAAATTCTCTTTTGAAGGAACAACAAATTTTAGTGCTCTTTCTGCAAGATTTCCGTGACCAACTTCTCTTCTTCCTAATCCACCATAACGTCCTGTTTCGCCAACGCTAAATGGAGGAAAATTATAATGAAGATAAAATGATTTTTTATTCTCTTCGCCTAATCCGTCAACAATTTGTTCATCTTTGGCAGTTCCAAGAGTAACAGTAGTTAATGATTGAGTTTCTCCTCTTGTGAACAATGCAGATGAATGTGTTCGTGGAATTAAGCCAACTTCTGAAGTAATTTGTCTAATTTCAGTCAATTTTCTTCCATCAAGACGCACGCCTTCTTCCAATATTCTTTTACGCATTAAATGTTTTTCAATGTCGTGCAAAATACTTTTAATGTTGGCTTCATCTTCTGGATATTTTTCGGCTAAAGCAGCAAGAACTTCGGCATTAATTTCGTCATTTTTTGCATATCTAACTTCTTTTGACAAAACAGAATAAACCACTTCTTTGTATTTATCAAATGCTAAAGCATTAACTTCGTCAATAAGTTCTTGACTAACAACTTTTGTTTCAACAAACATTTTTGGCAATCCACAAGCTGCAACCAATTCTTTTTGAACATTAATGATTTTAATTATTTCAACATGAGCAAATTTAAGTGCATTCAAAATATCATCTTCACTTGCTTCAAGTGATTCACCTTCAACCATCATAATTGAGGTTTCTGTTCCAGCAATTGTTAATTCCAAATCACTTTCTTTAAGTTGGCTAACTGTTGGATTAACGATAAATTCACCATTAATTCTACCAACACGTACTTCACCAATTGGTTCAAGAAATGGAATATCAGAAATTGCCAACGCAGCCGATGCACCAACAGCAGCAATTACATCTGGTTCGTTTTCACCATCAAAGGAATAAACAAACGCTGCAACTTGAGTATCGTTGCTATAATCACTTGGGAAAAGTGGTCTAATTGGTCTATCGATTAAACGTCCACTTAAAATTTCTTTTTCAGTAGGACGGCCTTCTCGTTTAATAAATCCACCCGGAAATTTACCCGCAGCAAAATATCTTTCTTTATATTCAACTGATAAAGGGAAATAATCCAAAGTAGTATTTGGTTTTTTTGAAGCTACTGCGGTTACTAAAACCATAGTTTCGCCGTAACTTACCATAACAGCCCCGTTAGACTGTTTTGCGAAGCGTCCAGTTTCTATGGATAATTTCTTTCCGCCTATTTCAACTTCTTTTGTTATAATCATTATTTAAACCTTATTTTCTTAATTTCAATTCTTTAATTATGCTTCTATATCTCTCAATATCTTGACGAGCAACATAGTTTAGCAATCTTCTTCTTTTACCAACCATCATTAATAAACCTCTTCGTGAGTGATGGTCTTTTTTGTGCTCAGAAAAATGGTCAGTTAGTTTGTTGATACGTGCTGTTAAAAGAGCAACTTGCACTTCTGCTTTGCCACTGTCTTTTTCATTATCGCCAAACTTGCTAATGATTTCTTGTTTTTCTTCTTTTGTTAAATTCATTGTGAATTTCTCCTATTATTAATTCGATGTGACTTCAGAACCGTTCCAAAGTCAATTAGTTAATTATCTTTCCAACAAATTGGATTGCTTGTTTTTTATCTTTTCCAATTTGATAGATCAATTCTTCTGTATTATTAAATTTCTTTTCATCTCTAATTCGTGTTAGCAATTCAATTCTAATTTCCTTGCCATAAATGTTTTTACTAAACTCAAAAAGATGAGCTTCAATAACAACGCTTAAAGTATCAGCAAAAGTTGGACGAAAGCCAACATTCATAACTCCATAAACATTTTCATCATCTATTTTTGCTTTTACTATATAAACACCATTTTTTGGAATCAATTTGCTTTCATTTGCAACATTTATATTTGCTGTGGGAAAACCGAGTATTTTTCCTCGCGAAACTCCTTTTACAACATTTCCATAAAAACAGTAATTTCTGCCAAGCAACAAATTTGCATTCTGAACATCACCTTCTAAAAGCAAATTTCTTATTTTTGTGCTACTAATTACAATTTCGTCATTTTTAACTGGACCTAAACACTCAACCGTAAAATTATGTTTTTTCCCAAGTTCTATTAACTCGTTATCGTCACCATTTCTGTTTTTACCAAATTTATGGTCGTGACCAATAATTATGTGTTTAACTCCAATTTTATTACAAACAATATTTGTAATAAACTCTTCCGATGTTTGTTCTGCAAATTCTTTCGAAAATTTTAGAACAACCAAATTTTCAATGCCAAATTGAGCTAAAAGTTCGGCTTTTTCTTCAAAAGTTGTTAATAATTTAATTTCAAAATCAGAAACAACAGTTCTTGGATGTGGTTCAAAAGTTATAACAACATTTCTTAAATTATTTTGTTCTGAATACTGTTTTAACCTGTCAAAAAGGAATTTGTGACCTTTGTGAATTCCATCAAAAGTTCCAATAGTTAAAACGGTGTTTTCATTTCTGCTAATTTCATTAATTGACTTAAAAATGTTCATTACAATTAATTTTCCAAAACCTTATTTATTTCTCTAAATTCATCAACAGTTAAAGCATCGTTAACACTAAACTCACCAATTGCTTCTCTTCTTAAGGATTTAAGATATCCGCCACAGTTTAGTTTTTCGCCAAAATCGTTTGCAATAACTCTAACATAAGTTCCTTTCGAACATTTAATTCTGAAATCTATTTCGGGAAGTTCTACTCTTGTAATTTCAAAATCATAAATTGTAACTTCTCGAGGCTTTCTTTCAACTTCAACTCCTTTACGAGCTAATTTATAAAGTCTTTTACCATTCTGCTTTAATGCAGAGTACATTGGAGGAATTTGCTTAATTTCTCCAAGAAAAGTCTTTCTTGCTTCTTCAATCATTTCATTTGAGACAAAAGAATAATCGTTTTGCTCAGTAAATTCAGTTTCTGCATCCATTGAAGGAGTTTTTTTGCCAAGTTCAATTGTTCCAGAATAAACTTTATCCAAATCCTGATACTTATAAATCTCTTTTGTCATTTTTCCAATGCAAACAACTAAAAGTCCAGTTGCAGCTGGGTCTAAAGTGCCAGCATGCCCAACTTTTTTAACGTTTACAGTTTTTCGAACACGATAAACAATATTAAAAGAACTTTTTCCTTTTTCTTTATCAATAAGAACAACTTCACCAGAAGCATAATCAGTATTTGTAATATCAGTCGTTTTCTTTGTTATCATTTTCGTGAATTTTCTTAAAAAGGTTTTCCATCTTTTCAACGTAATCTAATGTGTCATCAAGATAAAAATCAATATCTGGCATCTTTCTTAAATGACTCATTTTTGTTGATAACTGTCCTTTAATATATCCTTTTATGCTATTCAACTTTGCAATTTTAGCTGCACGACCTTCTTTTTCAAATATTGAAATATAAATTTTAGCATTTTTTGCATCGGGAGTAACTTTTACCGAAGTAATTGTTAGCATTCCCAATTCAGGGTCTTGAACTTTTAGAAGGAAGATTAAACTTAGCTCTTCCTTCATAAACTCAGCTATTTTTTGTATTCGTGTTGACAATTTTTAACTCAATTTCTGTTTTGTTTCAACAATTTGATATGCTTCAATAATATCGTTTACTTTTAGGTCGTTAAAATTGGAAATATTTAAACCGCATTCATAACCAGCAACAACTTCTTTAACATCATCTTTGAAACGTTTTAATGTAGCAAGATTTCCTTCGTAAATAACAATTCCATTACGGAATAATCTTATTTTATCAGTTCTTGTAATTTTTCCTTCGGTAACGTAACATCCGGCAACTGTTCCTATTTTTGGAACTTTGAACGTATCGCGAATTTCCACTGTTGCAACAAATTTTTCAGAAACAATTGGAGAAAGAAGTCCTTCAAGAGCTGATTTTACTTCATTGATAGCATCATAAATAATATTATATAATCTTATATCAACATTTTCTGTTTCTGCCAACTTACGAGCGTTATTATTTGCTCTAACATGAAAGCCGATAATAATTGCATGCGATGCAGCAGCAAGAAGTACATCACCTTCTGTAATTCCACCAACTGCTTTATGAATAACATTAACAGCAACTTCACCATTTGAAAGTTTCATTAACGAATCTGCAAGTGCTTCAACAGAACCATCCACGTCACCTTTTACTATAACTGGAAGATCTTTTACTGCTCCTTGACTAATTTGTTGTGCTATTTGATCCAAAGTAATGTGGCGAACTTGTCTATGATCTTGTTCACGTTTTAATTGTTGTCTTTTAAGAGATATTTCTCTTGCTTCGCGTTCAGATTCAACAACCGCAAATACGTCGCCAGCTTGAGGAGCGCCTTCAAAACCTAAAATTAAAACTGGAGTTGCAGGTGAAACTTCGGTAAGTTTTTTGTTTCGTTCATCAAACATTGCTCTAACTCTACCTTGATAATTGCCAGCAACAAACGGGTCACCAACTTTTAAAGTTCCTTTATCAACCAAAACAGTAGCAGTAATCCCACGTCCTGGTTCCATTTGTGATTCAATTACACTTCCACGAGCAAGTCTATCAGGATTTGCTCTTAACTCTAATAATTCAGCTTCTAATAATATTTTTTCTAATAATATATCAACATTCAGACCTGTTTTAGCAGAGATTTCCACAGCTTGATATTTTCCGCCCCATTCTTCAATTAAAACATTTCTTTCAGAAAGCTGTTGTTTTATTTTGTCAATGTTCGAGTTTGGTTTATCAATTTTGTTTATTGCAATTATTATTGGGACAGAAGCAGCTTGTGCGTGATTAATTGCTTCAACAGTTTGTGGCATAACGGCGTCATCGGCAGCAACAATAATTACAACAATATCGGTTACTTTTGCACCACGAGCACGCATTGCAGTAAAAGCTTCGTGACCAGGAGTATCAAGGAACGTAATTTTCTTACCGTCTTGAACTTCAACTTGATAAGCACCAATGTGCTGTGTAATTCCACCAGATTCGCCAGCAACAACATTTGCACGTCTAATATAATCCAATAACGAAGTTTTACCGTGATCTACGTGTCCCATTATTGTAACTACTGGAGGTCTTTGCTGAAGGGTAGATTCAGCATCTTCGCTATCAGCCAAAGAATCAGCAATATATTCATCTTCAAAATCGACTTCAAATCCAAATTCATCGGTTAATAAAGTAATAGTTTCAGCATCCAATCTTTGATTTATAGAAACCATTAAACCAAGTCCCATACATTTGGAAATAACGTCGCTAACAGAAACATTCATTAAATTCGCAAGTTCGTTAACAGCAATAAATTCAGTTACTTTAATACGACCTTCATCAAGTTCCTGTTGTTCAATAATTTTTTCTTGCTCTTCAATTTGTTCTTTTTTACGACGTTTTTTAGCACTTGCTCTTTCGGCAATTGCAAGGTCGTCCAAACTAATCATTGTTCGTTTAATAGCCGCATCTACTTCGCGTTTATCAACTTCTGCTTTTTTTACTCTTTTAAATTTTTTGGATTGAACTGTTTCCTCAACATCGGTGGCTTTCTTTTTTCTTCTAAATTTTTTCTTTTTTTCACCTTCTTTTGAGTCAGCGTCTTCTTTTTTCTCAATTGGTTTTGCAACAACTGGTTGCGTAGCTATTGGTTTTGCCGCAGTTGGTTTTGGAACTACTTTTACTCCCTCAATAGTTGATGGTTTTTTCTTCTTTTTATCTCGTCTTCTCTCATGAAGATCAATTTTACCAACTATTGTCAAACCTTTTTTTCTACCGTTCAATTCTTTTTCGGCATCAGTTTGATAAACTCCGTTTTCAATTTCTAAAACTTCTTCATCTTTTTCATCTAACTGAGCATCAACTATCACTTCTGGTGCATTAACTTCTTCAATAATTTCTGAAATAGTATTTTCGACATTTTGCTCAACAACTTCTACAATTTCCGCTTTAACTTCGGCAACAACTTCAGTTTCTACTTCGGGTTGAATTTGAGTGCCAATGGTTTCATTAGGAATTTCTTCTATTATTGTATTTTCTGTTTTTTCAACTATTACTTCTTCTTTAACTTCATGCAACACAACTGTTTCAGCTTCTACAACATTAACGTTACTTTCAACTTCAGTACTTGTTTTTTCAACGCGTTTTTCAATTATTTTCGCAATTTTTTTCTTATGTTCTTCTGATTTATCAATATCTTTTTTGAAATGGGCTTGCAAATCACCAAGCATTTCATCTGACATTAAAGTCATATGATTTTTTACTTCGTATCCTTTGCCTTTCAAAAAATCAATAATAGCATCAGTTGAGATATTAATTTCTGAAGCATATTTAAAAATTCTGTATTTCGGTGTATTAGTTGTAAGCATATTGTGAATTACCTATAAATTTTAATTTTATTCTTCTTCAAATTGATTTTTAATAATTTCTAATATTTCGGCTGCTTTTGCTTCATCTAAAGATTCAATTTCTTTTAATTTTTCCAAACCAGCTGTTAATACTTCAACGGCAGTATCATATCTATTAACAATTAACAAATCAACAATTTCTGTTCCTAATTCTTGTCTTAATTCAACAAGTTCAATATCATCTTCATATTCTTCAAAAGGTTTTTCTTCACGAATAACATCAATTTCATACCCAGTTAGCTTCATTGCAAGTCTGATATTTACACCATTTCTTCCAACAATAAGCGAAACTTGGTCATTATCGGCAAGAACTTGGCATCTTTTGCTTGCTTCATCAATTTCAATTTGCTTTAATTTAGCAGGAGCTAAAGTTCTTTGAATTAATGTAACAGGATCATCTGAATAATTAACAACATCGATATTTTCATTATTTAATTCGCGAACAATTGCGTGAATTCTAACGCCTTTCATTCCAACGCAAGCACCAACTGCATCAATTCGTGGATCGTGCGATTCAACCGCAACTTTGGCTCTTTCGCTTGGTTCACGTGCAATTCGTTTCATTTCAATAATTCCATCATATATTTCTGGAATTTCAATCTCAAATAATTTTTTTAGGAATAAATTATCGGCTCTAGATATAATTATAACAGGACCATTGGCTGTTTTTCTAACTTCTTTAACAACTGCGCGAAGTGTATCACCTTTTCTGTATCGTTCGCGAGGAATTTGTTCAAGACGTGGCAAAAGCAATTCATTTTTGTTGTGATTAACAAGAATGTCGTTACGACGCACTTGATAAATATCGCCAACAATAATTTCACCTATCATATCGTTATATTCGTTATATATAAGTTCTTTTTCAATTTCTCTAATTCTTTGGTTCAAACTTTGGCGGGCAAGATTTATAAGCCGTCTTCCAAAAGAGCTAAGTTCAAGTTTTTCAACATAATCTTCACCAACCTCTAACTCTTCTTCGTTGCCTTTTTCGTTAACCTCATCAATACTAATTTCGTGTTCGGGGTCTTCAACTTTTTCAACTATTGTTCTTACAAGAAATATTTCAATATCGCCTTTATCCATATTTGCAATTACTTCGTAATTTGCTTCAAGACCATATTTTTTCTTAACCATAACACCAAATATTTCTTCGATGATGTTTTCAAGAATGTCTCTATCAACATTCTTTCCTCTAACCATTTGGGAAAATGCTTCAACTATTGCATTATTCATTTTGCGGTTGCCTCCGTCTTAAAATCTGACAACAACTTTTGCAGATTTAATATTATTAAAGTTAACTTCTTCTATTTTATTATCTATTTGAAATTTTAATATTTCGTTATTTACGTCCAAAAGCTTTGCTACAAACTTTTCCCCAACTTGTCCTTCAAATTCTAACTCAAAAAATCTATCAATGTTTTTTTGAAATTGTTGGATATACATCAAAGGTCGGTCAATTCCAGGAGATGAAACATCGAGCCGATATTTTGATTCAATCAAATTTTCAGATTCAATTAAATCTCCACAAGCTCTACTTACATCAACACAATCAGAAGTAATAATTCCTACTTCGTTATCAATAAAAATTTCCAAAACAAGGTCGTTATCATTTCCTCTAAAATTGATTTCAATTAAAAGAAATCCGAGTTGCTCAACAATATTTTTAATTTTTTCCGATATTAGCGGCTTATTTGTGTTCATTTTCAAACGTTTTTTTATACTTTAATTTCATAGAAATAAAAAACGCCCACTTTGGGGCGAATTAGTATACAAATTTACCATTAATAAACAATATTTGCAAATTATTTAGTGTTACACCAACTTTCCAAAAACACTATAAATTATTTATTTCAAATAAGATATGTTATTTTATTAGGTTCATTTTACCAATAAATCTATCCTCAGCAATTTTAACTTCATAAAAATATACTCCAGAAGAAACTAAATTGTTTTTACTATTTGTGCCATTCCATTGCACAAGATAATTTCCAGCAGAGAGTTCCTGATTTACCAAAACTCTAATTTCTTCCCCTTTTAGGTTAAAAATGGTCATTTTTACTTTTTTGTTGGAAAGTTTATATGGCACCATAAAGCTAATTGTTGTACTTGGATTAAATGGATTTGGATAATTTTGTGCAACAATATGAGTTTGAGGAATATTTGGAACATCATTTGAATTATCTATACTTGTAATTAAACTAACTGTACTTTCCTGCAAAACTCCGTCAATATTTGCTAAATATAACTTTGTCCACTCTGGGCGAGTTGATAATTTTAAGTAATTTTCCGTCCATTCCGCATCAGTTAATCGTAAAAAATTTGTACTTGTATATTCGTGATAGCTATAAACTGGACCGACAAACGCAACGTTTTCGCCACTAATCAAATTTGCATTCATAATTGCTAAATCAATTTTTCCCGTTCCAGAATGTGCAACCCAACCGACCATTCCACCATTTTCATCTGTTGGCGATGTGTGATAATCCGCTACTAAATAGTCAGCATTTTTGTCGGTATAAAACATTTTAGGATACCATCCATCATAATATGTTTCGCCACACACGGGTTGAGGGTTTGTAAGTGTTCTTTTCATAAACTTAATTTCAGATTCCAAAAGGTCTGTTCCATCCAACTCTTTTTGGGCAATTGATTGCAAAGTATCACAAATTTGATAAACATTTGTGAAATAGTTAATAATATATTCCGAATCGAGATTCAATTCAATCATTTTATTTTTGAAATTGCTTGCCAATAATTTTACAGATTCAAACAATTCAGGAATTGGTTCCACATAACAATGAGGATAAAAACACGTAACTCCACCAGTGTATGACTGTTTTGCATAAAGAGTATTATCGTGCCTCAATTCCGTCCAAGAAGCAAGTTGCGAATTCATTTTTTGTTGCCACCAAGCAGCCGTTTGCATAAAATTTGGGAAAATTGTTCTATCTTTGGGTGGATTTAACTTTCTTATTGAATTTAGCCAACCATTATAAACTGTGCTATTCCAAAAATCGGAATCATAAGAATCAACCAAATATCTAACTCCAGCTAAATTTGGAGCATAATTAAACTCATCTAATTCTTTAACTAAAAGTTGAGCCGAAGCATCATTTCCAAGAGCAAACAAAATATCAAGAGTTGATGGAAGCATTCTTTTTTGCTTCACTTTATCATAAACGACACTTCCAGTTACGTATGAATCAATAACAAATCGTTGCCCAAACATCATAAAAGCCGATGCGGGCTTTATTTCGTCTTCACTTGCTGGATTGTGCATTAAAACTTGAGACAGTATTTTCTGTTCGGCAAAGGGTTGATTTGCCAAAGTATCTTGATACATCTTAAAATAGTTTGTATCCGCTAATGACTCACAATAGTTGAAACCCATTTTATTTTTTAATTCTAAAAGATTTGTAAAAGTTACATTATCCTGTTCACCAACAAATGACTCAATTACTTTTTCAATTTTTTGATAACTTTCTTCCAAATTGCCATTTTTTTGTAGTTCCAAAATTAAATTTGCCATAATTGCTTGGCGCTGAACATCTTCTAAACTAATTTTTTGAAATTCATCTGGAGCAATTAGATATAGTTCCATTTTTCCAAGCCAAATCATTGCTTTAAAATATTTAGCTAATTCTGGTCTAAACTCGTCATCGTAATGACCGCGAGGTTTAAATTGACTAAAATCAATTTTTCGCAAAGATTCAGAGAAAAATGACATTGATTCAAACTCTTGCTTTTCAATTTTTATTAAAAATTGAGTGATTTTAGCTTCATTTTCGGAAAAATATGGTGTGCTATTTTGGTCTAAAAGTCTTCTTGCTACGGAAAGATATAAATCAACATCCACCAATCTATCTTTCATATATTGCGATTGATAATTATTTTCAAAATTTGGAATTTCGGCAACCAAGTTATTTAAGTATTCCAATAATCGTGGAATTAAAAATGACGTTTCAACATCAGTTAAAATATCGTCATAAGATTTGTGGAATGCGTGTAAAATCATATCGGATGTAATAAAAAGCGGCAAATCTTTGGCATAAATATCGGTAATTGCAGTTACAAAACTCTCATTTCCAAGTCGTTCAGTAACAACAAATCCATTTTTTTGCAGAAGTGTTTTTTCATCGTTAGTTAAATTTAGCTTAATTGCAATCGAATCGGCATAAAGAGCATTATTCCAATTGGAAGCGATATTTGATTTAAATTCACCACCATTTTTCATTTGCATTAATTGTTTCGAAGTTAAATTTGCGTTTGAATGCACAAAATTTTGATAATCTTCAAAATTGAATGACGATTGTGCAAATGAAATATACAAAGGAAGAAGGACTAAAAAACTGAGCAACTTTTTCATTTTTATTCCTCAATTAAATTAATTAACATAAGTTAAGTTATGAAAAATTAATTCTAAACGAAATGAATTTTTCTATTGAATAAGTAAAAATAAAGCACGGAATATAAAATATCCGTGCTTTGATAATTAATCCAAATTAGGAATAAACTCTTTCGGAATAATTCCCAAGTTGGAAGAAGAACTATTTTCAATCACTTGTTTTTCCGTTTTTGCACCAGGAATTACTGTTTGGCAAGCTGGATGTGAAATGCAAAAACGCAAACTAACTTGACCCATTGTTTGGTCGGGATATTTTTCAAACAAAGGTTTCATTTTTTCCAATTTTTCTAAATAGTTCACTATTTTTTCTTGCGAAAGGTTCATACTTCTATGATCTTCAGCGATAAATGTAGAATTTTTGGAAAATTTTCCGGTTAAAAATCCAAATAAAAGTGGAATTCTTACAATAACACCAATTCCATATTTAATAGCTTTTGGAAATAACACCTTTTCGGCTTCTCTTTCTAATAAATTATATCTTACCTGAATTGAATCGATTAAATCATGATGTTTATCCAAAATATGAGCATGTTCTGTTTCTTTAAAAGATTGAATGCTGAAACCAGCACTTAAAATTTTTCCTTCCTTTTTTAGTTGCTCCAAAGCTAACCAAGGTTCATCTTGCTCAAGTTTATCCAAATCTGGACTGTGCAATTGAAGAATATCTAATGCGTCAACATTTAGTCTTTTCAAACTCTGTTCAGCGGCAAAAATTATGTAATCTTTTGTGTAAGTCTGTTTAATTGCCCCATAACCTTTATCATCATCATTGTTTGCATTGTAAAAATCATTGCCAGCTTTAGTAGCAATTACAATATTTTTTTTGCCACGTTCTTTTATCAATTTTGCAATTAATTCTTCCGAATGACCAAAACCATAAACATCCGCTGTGTCAATTAAGGTTACTCCTTCATCAACTGCTTTATTTAAAGCTGCCAAAGAAACTTCATCGTCAGTTTTTCCCCAATTCATTCCACCAATTGCCCAAGCTCCAAAACCAACAGTTGATACTTTTGGTCCACGATTTCCAAGATTTTTATATTCCATTGTTTACTCCATTGTTTAATTTTTAATAAGTAAAAATATCAAATTAATTGAAGATTTTTCTTTTTTGAATAGAACAAATAAATCTTTTTTATTAAGTTGCACCTATTAACTTATTTTTCTTCGGAGATTTTTTAATGAAACGTACTGCAATTTTACTTTTTGTTGTAACATTTTTTTCAACTATTGCTTTTTCGCAGACAAAAAACAAAGCTTCTTATATTGAACAAAAAAGTGAATTTTTTGAGCAAATGGAAATTGATTTGGATGCTTTTAATGAAATTAAATCAGAAAAACCAAAGTCGTTTAAAATGGATTTTTCTGAAATTGATGTTCCAAAATCACTTGACGAGTTCGAAATCTTTTGGCATAACGAGCCAGTTTCACAAGGTTTTACAGGAACTTGTTGGGCTTTTTCAACAACTTCATATTTCGAGTCCGAAATTTTTAGACTTCGCGGAGAAAAAATAAAACTTTCCGAAATTTATACCGTGTATTGCGAATATATTGAAAAAGCGAAGAGATTTATTCAAAAACGAGGAGACTCAAAATTTGATGAAGGCTCTGAATCTGAAGCTGTAAAGCTAAATTGGCAAAAATATGGTACAATGCCTATCGATGCTTACTCTGGATTATTGCCAGAACAACCAAACCACGACCACCGCACATTAATTAATGAAATGAATTCATATTTGAAATCGGTAAAAGAAACAAATTCTTGGAATGAAGAAGTAAATTTGAACACCATTAAATCAATACTTAATCATTATTTAGGAACTCCACCCGAAAAATTTGATTACAAAGGTAAAAATTACACTCCAAAGGAATTTTTTACCAAGGTAGTAAACTTAAACATGGATGATTATGTCGAATTTCTTTCAACCATCAAATATCCTTTTAATGAATATATTGAATTTGAAGCTCCTGATAATTGGTGGCATAGCAAAAGTTACTACAACATTCCTCTTTCCGATTTTATGAAAATCATCAAAAATTCGGTTAGAAATGGCTACTCAATCGCACTTGGTGGCGATGTTTCAGAATCGGGTTATTCTTCAGCTTCGCAAGCAGCTGTTATTCCAAGTTATGATATTCCTTCAGAATATATTGATGAATTTTCACGCGAATTTAGAATTAATAATAAAACCACCGAAGATGATCACGGCATACATATTGTCGGTTTTACCGAAAAGGATGGAAAAAATTGGTACTTAATTAAAGATTCTGGAGCTGGTTCGCGTAACGGTAAAAATAAAGGATATTACTTTTACTATGAAGATTATGTAAAACTAAAAATGCTAGGATTTATGGTTCATAAAGATATGGTTAAGGATTACATAAAATAATTAGTAAAAAAGTGTGATTTTTAGCACGTTGATAACTTTTTGCATTGTTTATATTTAGTGATAAGTGTAAATTTGCAATTATGATAAAGAGTAGGTAGAATGAAAAATTCAAATTTTGAAAATTTTAGTAGTTTGTTGCACACTGATTGGCATCCTGATAAAGGAGATTTTGTAAAAGAAAATTCGTTGCAAGACAGTGAGCAATTTAAAAATAGAATGCGAAAGTATAATATTCTTGCTGTTTCGTTAACTATTTCGATAATTGTTGTTTTTGTAGCAGCAATTGTTATCCTTTCACTTTAAAATATTTATAATAGTTTTAATATTGTAAGTTGCTAAATTTGAGGGGTTTTTGAGATTATTAAAAACCCCACTATTAACCAAAACCGTATCTATTTCCATCTTATTTCCCATCAAAATATCTGTTTCAATTCTGTCACCAATTAGCAAATATTCTTCTTTTTTGAACTTTAATTTTTCATTAATTGCTAAAATCATAAAATCAGAAGGCTTGCCAAAGTGTTGCTTTAATTTTCTATTGGTTGAATTTTCTAAATCGGAAATCACAATTCCAGCATCGACAATTTCGCCGTTAATAACTGGACAAGTATTATCAATATTTGCTGCTAAAAATTCGGCTCCGTTCAAAAGTGCATTTTTTGCAATTTCAAATTTAATTTTGGAATAATTTCTATCTAAACTGATGATAATTATATCTATTTCTGCTGGCTTTTCAGTAAACACGAGTCCCGATTCGACTATTTCATTAATAAATACTTCTTCAGCAATAGCATAAAATTTTTTGCCTTTACGTTCATTTTTCAAAAATTTAATGCAATTGTCGGTTGCTGTTAAAATTTGATTTGAAGAAATAGAAATTCCATTATCATATAGAAACTTTGCGTATTCATTTTTTGATTGGGTTGTTTTATTTGTTACAAATAGAAGATGTTTTTCATCCTTTATAAGATAATTTAATGTTTCGACTGCCCCTTCAATCATTTTATCTTCAAGATAAATTGTTCCATCCATGTCAAAGATAAAGCCTTTGTATTTTTCAGTAAAAAAACTCAATTTTATATTAAACTCCGTTTCATAAGTGAGAGAGTTTTTTCTATTGAAAGAGGATGATAATTAATCTCTTTTTGTGCTTTTGTGTTTAGCAATCCCGATTTTAGTGGTCGCCTAGCTGGTTGGTTTAATTCAGCTGTAAAAATTGGAGTAATTAACGATTTATCAAGATTAAAATAATCCGCAATTTTGTATGTAAAATCAATTCGCGAAAGAGTTTCTGCTCCACCTAAATTTAAAACGCCAACTTTATCAAACTCAATAATTTTTCCAATTGCGTATGATAAATCGTCAATATATGTTGGATTATTAAATTGGTCAGTTACAATTTTAATGTTTTTCTTTTCAGTAAGTGAATTATAAACCCATTTTACAAAATCTGGTCTTCCAAATTGGGTAGCTCCATAAAGCACATTTGTGCGAATAATTGTGTGCTTAATTCGTCCAATTTTTACAACATTTTCGGCTGCTAATTTTTCCTTTCCATATTGGCTTATCGGATTCGGCAACTCATCTTCAGAATATGGGCCATTTTCGCCATCAAAAATATAATCAGATGAAATATGAATTAAATGAGAATTACAATTTCTGCCATATTTCACTAAATTTTCAACTCCTGTTACGTTTATTGACCACGAAAGTTCTTTTTCTGTTTCGCAACCATCAACATTTGTATAAGCAGCACAATTTATAATTACATTTGGTAAAAATTCCTTAATAAGATTTTTTACTTCAGAGTGCGATGTAATATCCACTTTTGAATATTGCACATTTTCGTAAAATGATTCATTTTCAAAAGAAGCGCACATTAGCTCAACATTGTTATCAAACATAAAATGAGTTGTTAAACTCTGTCCTAACATTCCATTTGAACCAACAATTAGTATTTTTTTTCTATTTTCGTTTTGTAATGCCATAATTTAAATTTTCAAAGTCCTTTTCATTTTTATTTTACTAATATCCAAAAATATGTTTTTATAATTAAAATAGCTAAATTTGGAACAATTAAATCAATCGAAAGAAAGTTACCATATGAAAATAGGAATTGTCTGTTACCCAACTTATGGCGGTAGCGGAGTTGTAGCAACCGAATTGGGCATAGCTTTAGCTGAAAAAGGACATGAAGTGCATTTTATTAGTTACGCATTTCCACACCGACTAAATCACTTTATTGACAACATTTATTATCACGAAGTTGAAGTTAGCAATTATCCTCTCTTTGAGCATTCGCTTTATTGTTTATCGCTAACAAGCAAAATGTTGGAAGTAATCGAATTTGAAAATTTGGATTTGCTTCATGTTCATTATGCAATTCCTTTTGCAACGAGCGCTTATCTTGCAAAACAAATAGTTAAAAAGAAAAATTCCAACATCAAAATAATAACCACTTTACACGGAACGGATATAACTCTTGTTGGATTAGAGCCATCATTTTTGCCTTTGGTAAAGTTTAGTATTGAGGAAAGCGATGGAGTAACTGCAGTTTCTAAATTTTTGAAGGAAACAACTTTAACAAACTATAATATTGAAAAGGATATTAAGGTAATTAACAATTTTATTGACACAAGTTTATACAAACCCGAAAAAAATGAAGTAATGAGAAAGAAGATTGCTCCAAATGGGGAAAAAGTGTTGATTCATACTTCCAATTTTAGGGTTATTAAACGAGTTACCGATACAATTAAAATTTTGGAATTAGTAAAAAAAGAAATTCCAACAAAACTAATTTTAGTCGGAGATGGTCCTGATAGATCTGAATGTGAACGATTAAGCAGAGAATTGCATTTACAAAATGATGTAATTTTTCTTGGCAAACAGGATGGAATTCAAGAAATTCTTACTTGTGGTGATATTTTTTTAATGCCTTCGCAATCGGAAAGTTTTGGTCTTGCTGCTTTGGAGGGAATGTCTTGCGGTTTGCCAGTAATTAGCTCAAGTGTTGGAGGTTTGCCCGAGTTAAATATGCACAACAAAACTGGATTTATTGCAGAATTTGGCGATATTGAAAGAATGGCAAGTTATGCAGTTTCACTTTTTACAAATGAAAGAAAGTATAACATTTTCTCAGCTAATGCACGCGCACGCGCAGTTGAGAATTTTGAAAAAAGCTTAGTTATTCCTCAATATGAAGAGTTTTACGAAAAGATTTTATCAGAATAGCAATTAATAGATAAAATCTTTTTCTATTTCGGAAAATCTTTTAGCTTCCAAGTCTTTTTCGGAAACAATTTCTTTGGAAACCTTCCAATCAATATTTAAATCCGAATCATTATAAACAATTGAACGTTCACTTGCTTTGTTGTATAATGCCGTACATTTGTATGTAAAAATCACTTCTTCTGATAAAACAGAAAATCCATGCGCAAATCCTGGTGGAATCCAAAATTGTTTTTTATTTTCATCAGAAAGCTCAATTTGGAAGTATTTTCCAAAAGTTGGCGAACCAAAACGAACATCAACGGCAACATCAATTACTTTTCCAACAAGAACAGCAATTAGTTTTCCTTGGGCGCTATCACCAATTTGATAATGCAGACCACGAATTGTTCCATATTTTGATTTTGATATATTATCTTGAACAAAGTTGTATTTTTCTGTTATAAAACTGTACTTTTCCGAGTTAAACGACTCGAAAAAATAGCCTCTATCATCATTAAAAACTTTGGGTTCAATTACTAAAAGACCATCAATATTTACTTTTTCAACTTTCATTTTTCAAATAATTTATTATTATAATGTGCAATTTAATGAGAAATTGCGAATAATATTTATTTTTATTAACGGACAATAATATTGTTTTATATTTATAAAGGTACTTGATAGTTCTTCAAATTTCCGTTATTTTTGCATATAAAACAATTATGAGATTATTATGAATATTAAACAGAAAGATGAGTTTAATTCTGCAGCTGAGTTGATGTCGCGTTTAACATGTGAACTTGGCAAAACATGTTTAAATAAAGAACATTTTTTTGCCGCAAAATATGATTTAACACCTGCCGAATTTAGGTGTTTAAGACTTTTTAAAGACAAACCAAGCATGTCAATTAAAAGAATTGCAATTCAAATGAATTTAACACCTGGTAGAATTACTCACATTTTAACTTCGCTTGAAGCAAAGAAGTATATTTCTAGAAAAATTGACGAAAAGGATAAGCGCAACATTATTGTTCATTTAACCGAAAGTAGCATTCCTTTCTTAAAAGTAGTAAACGAAAATCACATAAAACTGCATGAAAATATTTTAGGAAATATTCCAGAAGACAAAAGAGAGTTTATTTTAGAATCTATGGAAGAACTTATTAAAGCACTTAAAACTTGGACAGATAATACAAAAAGAAGTTAATACTTCTTTAGGATTAACAAACTTTTAATAATTTATTGAAATTTTGTCCTTTTTTTTCGATAGTAGAACTGTTTTTAAATTATGTTAAAATCGGCTTGTTTTTGCAGGCTAAAGTATTTTTCAAAAAATAATTAATATTAATCCTAATAAACAAAGTAGGCTTTACTTTGTTTATTTTAGATGATTTGCTCAAGGAAATGAAAATATGATAAAAATACTAACCAGTCCTAAACTATTTATTTCATCTGTCTTTTTACTTTTATTATCGTTTAATATTTCGCAAGCTCAAGATTTTGAATGCTCTGATTGCCACGAAACTCAAATAAGTGGAGTTCATTTAGACGTAATTAGTTGTTCCGATTGCCATTCGGATGTAGTTGATGATGAACACTCTGACAAAGGTGCAAAGAAAGTAAACTGTCTCGATTGCCACTCAGAATATGAAAAATCCGTAAAAAACGATATTCACAGTAAATTGGGAATTAAAAAAGGAAATCCGACTTGCGTTTCTTGTCACGGAAATCACACAATTTTATCGCCCTCAAAGTTCAAAAATCCTACAAAAGAATATTGTGGAAAGTGTCACACAGAAGGAAAAGTAGTTTTAACAACTTCCTATCATTCAAATTCTGGTAATGAGTCAAAATGTGCCGAGTGCCATGAATCGAACGATTATAAACCAATTTTAGCAAAATCTGTCCATAGTGGTTTATCATGTGTTGATTGTCATAATTATGTTTCCAACAATCTTGCCAAACATGAAAATGGAATTACAAAAAACAACAAAGCAAATTGCTACTCTTGCCATAACGATGTTGCAAAATTACACGCCGAAAGTGTTCACGGATTAGCTTTAGCCGATGGCGAGGAAGATGCTGCAATGTGTTGGGATTGCCACGGTTCGCACGAAATTTTGAAAGCTTCCAACAGTTTAAGTAAAACAAATCCAAAAAATATTGGAACAACTTGTGGAACTTGTCATGACGACCCTGCGTTTGAAGAAAAATTTCACATGAGTTTAAAATTACCAGGTAAAATGTATTCTGAATCGGTGCATGGCAAATTAGTTATGAGTGGAAATAAAGAAGCTGCAAATTGTACTTCTTGTCACGGATTTCATACAATTAAAGATAGAGTTCAACCTGGTTCACAGATTTCTCCAATTAATATTCCAAATACTTGTGGAACTTGCCATAGCAAAATTGTAGAAGAGTATAAAAATTCAATTCACTGGATTAGAGCAAAAAAAGGAATAAAAGACGCACCAGTTTGTAACGATTGCCATAGTGAACATAGTGTTGAAGATGTAAAAAGTTCCGATAAAAAAGCCTATCGATTAAAAATGCAGAACAATACTTGTATTAGTTGCCACTCAGATGCAAGAATGAACCATAAATTTGGAAGCAAAGGTAAAGAAGTTGAGCAATATTTGAATAGTTATCACGGACTTGCAGCATATCGTGGTGGAAGCAATGCCGCACTTTGCGTTGATTGTCACGGCGTTCACAGCATACTTCCAAGCAGTGATTCAAATGCTACAATTCATAAATCGAATGTGACCGAAACTTGTCGCAAATGTCACGAAAATGCAACTGAAATCTTTTCAGTTAGTTACTCGCATGAAACTGAATCGGAAGAAGCAAAACAAGTTGAAGATGTTGTTAAAGAAGTATATTTCTGGCTAATTGTTTTTGTAATTGGTGGAATGGCTATTCACAATCTCATTATTTTTATATTTGAAATTAGACGAAAACGTAAAAAAGACAAAAATGTTATTACAATTCCACGTTTTACTCGAAACGAAATAATTCAACACTTTTTGTTGTTAACATCGTTTATCACACTTGTAATTACTGGATTTGCGCTAAAATATCCAAATAGCTTTTGGTCAGAAGGTCTGCTTTCACTTGGAATGACAGAAGCAGTGCGTTCTAATATTCACAGAATTGCCGCAGTTATAATGACAATTTTAAGTGTTTATCATTTATTCTACTTAATTTTTACGGCTCGTGGAAGAAACGTACTTGTTGAAATGTTACCAACATTTACTGATTTGAGAGATGCAATTGATAACATACTTTATTATTTGCGTTTCAAAAAGAAGCATCCTCATTTTAATCAATATGATTACGCCGAAAAAGCTGAATATTGGGCTCTAATTTGGGGAACTTTTGTAATGGGTTTAACAGGACTTATTTTATGGTTTCCAACAATTGTTGATACTTGGGCTCCGGTTTGGTTAATAAAAGTAGCCGAAATTGTTCACTTTTACGAAGCAATTTTAGCAACTCTTGCAATTATTGTTTGGCATTGGTTCTTTGTTTTAATCCACCCAAAAGAATATCCAATGAGTTTTACTTGGATTGATGGAAAAATGTCAATTGGTCATTACCGCGATCATCACGAAAATCATTTTAGAAAATTACTTTTGGAATGGCATCATTACAAAACAAATGATATTGACCGCAAAAAACTTAGCAATTTTATGCAACTTTTCTTAAAAACTGTTGAAGAAAATGGTGCTGACCCTGATGAAGTTTTGCAAAACGAATTAAATAATGACCCTGAGCTTTTTGTTTGGTTTGATACAATGACTTCAGGTAAAAATCACAATTAGATATTAAGTAGCCTATATTTTATTTTATGGGCTATTTTTTTATCAAAAATAAAACATATTTAGCGTTAACTTTTAATTAGTAATTTGGAGAAAAGCATGTATGCACGTGTCACCACATTTCATCTAAAATTGGATAAACGAAAAGAAGCTATTGATATTTACCAAAATAGCGTTGTAAAAGAAGCTAAAGAGCAAAAAGGCTTCAAAGGTGCTTCGTTTTTTGTAAACAAAAATGCTGGAAAATTTATTTCAATTACTGTTTGGGAAGATATGGAAGCTGCTGTGGCAAACCAAAGAACTGGTTACTACCAACGACAAATTGATAAATTTTCGGAATTACAAGTTGTTCCTCCAGAATTTGAGGGTTTTGATGTTCCAATTCTTGAATTTAATAGCTAAAGATTAGAATAAAAAAGGTTGTTTGTACAACCTTTTTTATTATTTGTTATTTTATTGAATAATTAAGAAATTCTGATTTTAAGTAAATATGCATTGCTGAATCTCTATTTGCATTTGTAGCATTTTGTAAATACATAAATGGCTGTGGAGAATCATTTGCTAAAATTGAGTGACACATTGTGCAATCATTTTTAATCGGTTTTCCCACTTCATCTACTAAATCGTTATTATGGCATCTAAAACAACCTCCACCATTTTTATGACCTAAATAATTTGGATAAACTCCCCAGTCAACATTCATTCCATAATGAATATTTGTATTATAAACATTTTGCAAAGTGTTAATAGCTTTATCAATACTTTTACTTTTTGTTCCTAGCAAATTTGGATAGTTTTCGCGGTAAAAACCAACTAAATGATTTTGAATTATTTGATTTGCTATTTCTTTGGTAGTAAAACTACTTGTAATAGCAGCAACGGCTTCTCTTTTAATAAATGGCAATGAATTATCAATTAATCCTTTAGATATTCTTTTATCAACTGCTTCATTAGGATTTTCATAAATATGAGTCGCTCTATTATGGCAATCAACACAATCCATTATTCTTTCGGAATCAGAATTATTTTCACTGGTATAATATTTTTTACTCTTAAAAAGCTTTGTTTTGCCATTATCCTGCATTACTTCAACCCACATTATTTCTTCACGTTTATCATCTTTTGAAGCATAACGGATTTGATTTTTGTTGTCAATATGCCAATGAATTCCAGCTTTTCCGGCTTCTTCTCCAGAATCTATTTTTAGAACAAGTGTTGTGTGTTTAGGTGTTGACTTTTCATCAACATCGTAATGAACAATCGATTTAATTTTGGATCCATAAAACTTTTCGGGCCAATGGCATTTTTCACAAGTCTCACGGGCTGGTCTTAATTGATGCACTGGAGTTGGAATAGGTCTTTCGAGCAAATCAAATGTGATTGAAATCATTTGCCAAGTTCCATTAAGTTTAGAGTCGATTAAAGCCCCAACTCCTTCGCCAACATGACAGCTAACACAAGCAACTCGAGAATGTGGAGAAACTTGATATGTTGCCCACTCAGGGCCCATAACTGAGTGACAGGCAGTTCCACAAAAAACTGGTTCATCCATAAAGTTTAACATCCGCATACTTGCTAAAGATAGAAACAAAACGTTAATCATCGTTAATATTAGAACGGTCCTTGTTAGTTTTGCCCCAATTTTTGTATTTTCTAATTCATCTTTAGTAAACTGCTTTTCGAGAAGTTCCTTTGTAGTTTTTCCCGATTCCCTTTTATATTTAAACCAACCAAAAGGAATAAGAATTAATCCCACAACAAACAATAATGGCAACAAAAGATATGTTATCAAACCAATATATGCATTTGTCAAAATACCTACTATTCGCAATAATTCGAAAAAAACCATTGCAATAAAGGATGATGTTGTTAACACCATCCCTGCCATACCAATTTTATTAATCGAAACCCCGCGAATGAAATTAAGATATTTCTTTTTCATTGCTTAGCCTTTATTTTTTATAGAATAATTTAGAATAAATTTTTGCCATTTCGCCATTTTTAATCGATTCTTTTAATTCTGCAGTTGATTTTGTTAAAAACCATTTATGCATTGGGTCTTTTTTTAGCAATTTATCAATAGCAGCGTTAACATCTTTGTCATTAAATTCCTTTGCTGCTGGAATAAATTCAAAATAAAAATTGTGAATAACATCATAAATTCCGTGCCACCAAGTATAATCTGGGCCCATCATAGCCGCACCGTGTCTTGCTCTTCGTCCTTCGTGATGCCACAATTCCCAATAAATCCAATCAATATCATTCGCAAAATCTGCCTTATTTCGTTTCAATTTTTTATCGTCAATTATCTTCATTATTGCTGTTGCTGGTTTTGCAAATTTTTCGTCATAAAGATTAACTACAGCATCAAATTGTACAAAATGTCCTTCCACAAATCGTTCTGTATGGCATGCAGCACAAACATCTTTCATGTTTTTACGTTTTTGTACATAATTGTCTTTGTGCTTGGAAATTGGTGGTCTTAAAGTCCATGAAATTCTTTTTCCAACATCGTGTGTAATTTTTTGCTTTGCTGTTGCTGACATGTGACAAGTTGCGCAAGTTGGAGCTTCGAAATAATCAACACCAACAACCCACGAATCCGATTTAATATTCATATCATCAGTATGTGTATAATATGCATTTCCATGTTTGCTTGCTTCAAAAATTTCTTTTTGAGGGTGATCTGGACCTAAATGACATTTAGAACACGCTTCTGGTTTGCGTGCTTGCTCTTTAGAAAAAGCATGTCGAGTATGGCAAGCTGTGCATGAGCCAAGTGAACCATCTGGATTAATTCGTCCAATTCCACTATTAGGCCATGTTTTTGACGAGAGTTTGTTTGGTGATTTTTCATCAATTTTCATTACACTTCCATGACAACTTTCACAACCCGCAATTACTGCAGGAGTTCCGCCTCCAATATAGGCTAAATAAGCATCTTGAGATTGTAATATTTTTCCGGCGGTTGCATGATATGAATTATTTACTTCATCAGCTTCTTTTTTGTGACAACTTCCACAATCTTTTGGCGTTACAAGAGTAGCAATTAAAGCTCCTTCGTGTTCAAAAGCATCTTTTTCACCTCTTTTTGCAGCGTGACAAGATAGGCAAGTAACATTATGTTTTGCATGTTTTGATGCTTGCCATTGCTTATAAATTCCTGGACTTTTTTCCTTGTGGCAAGTCATACATTTACCAGCAACTTTTGCATCGTTATTAGCGGCTAACAATTCACCCCAAATTCCAACGAACAAGAAAATTGAAATAATTAAGATAATTTTCTTCATAACTTTCTCCTTTAACAATTGTTAATTTACCTTCAAAACAATTTATCTTTACTATAAATAATTCTTATTTGTGTTGCTTAGAAAACAAAATTTTACTACTAATAAAATATATTAATGTGAATACAAAATCAGATTTAATTTAATTAATAACCACTTCCCTTTAAATGATCAAAAGCATTTATATCAGGAAATAATTCTAAATATTTTTCTTTCGAAACGTTATTTTGCCAATTATTTGTAATAATCGCTATTCCAAGAATTGCAAAATAGATTGTTAAAATTGCAATTCCTACATATTTTTTTTCAAATTTCTTTTTTCCAACAGTTGTTCTTAAATCCAAAGTATTGGAAATTGGACAAGCATCAATGCATTTTAGGCATGAAACGCATTCATCCGAAATAACCGTTTTTAGTTTATGAACCTTTATATTTGATGGACAAACTACCGAACAATGTCCGCAATCGGTACAACTTTCGGTATTTCGCTTTATTTTGTTGAAACTTAGGAGCGAAAATATTCCTAACAAAGCTCCGTATGGACACAAATAACGGCACCAAAAATTTCTTATAATAATTGAAAGAATAAAAAGTACAGCAATTACAATTAACGAAAATTGGCTAATTTTTGCGAAAAAGTAGTACATTTTTACGTCGGACATAATATTGTAAGGTGCATCCAAAAATTTGCTTAGTGAAATTGCCGACATTCCAATTATTGCGTATGCAAAAAATCCTAACAACAAGTATTTTAATGAACGAAGTGGATAATCGATATATTTTGGTAATACTATTTTTCGTTTAAATATTTTTTTCTGAATTTTTTCGCCAAAATCGCCAATCATTTCGGAAATAAAGCCTATTGGACAAATCCAGCTACAGAATGATTTTCCAAAAAAGAATGAAACACTCAAAATTGCTACAAAAATGAACAATCCAGCGGGATGAACTGGATGAATTTCGCCAGTTTTGAAAAATAATAGCAAACTCATTAACGAGCTTATTGGAAGAAATGCTTCAACTCCAGGTGGGCGATTTGAAAATGCCTCCATTCCATTTGATTCGAGCCAACTTATAAAAAAGATAAACTCAATACCTATCCAAATTGTTAAAAAAGAGAAAAATGTTTGAATGTAAAATCGAACATTTTGAACATTGTTATATTTATATTTTTTCATAACTTCACTTTAATAAGATTATAAATTCTGATTATAAATTTCGTAAAATTATGAACTCTAATCAAGGAAAAAGTTTATAAATGTTAAATATTTATAAATTTGCAATTTTATTAAACGTTTTTAGTTTAAAATCGTGAAGTGTTTCTTCTCTTAGCATATTATAGGCTTCGTCGCGAATTTTTCCCCAAGTGTTATGAACTGGACAAGGATGTGTATCGCCACATTCTGGAAATCCAAGAACGCATTTTTCAAAAACTTCCCTTCCATCAATTGCTTCAACAATTTCAATTAATCTTATTTCGGAAGCTGCTTTTGCAAGAAAAAATCCACCATTTTTGCCCTTTTTTGAGCCAATAATTCCCGAAACAGTTAAAATTTGCAATACTTTTGATACAAATTCCTTTGGTTGTTTTACCTTTTCGGAAACTTGCAATGCGTTAAACAATTCGCCGTCTTCTTCCGTGGATAAATACAAAACCGCTTGCAATCCAATTTCGCATTTTTTTGAAAATAATACTGTCATTTATTTACCATTAATTTTAAAAATATTTAACAAATTTAAAAAACTACAACTTAAATATCAGAAATTTTAATCTGATTAGAAAATTTTATTAAAACTTCTATTTTGGATTCAATTTCAAATTGCAAATTAGAATACAAACTGCATTTTAATAACTTAAAACATATATTGGCAGTTCAATTTTTATAAGAATGAAATAATAGGATATCTTGTCAAATTCTAATGCAATTACCAAATTAATAATACTTTGGGCGTTTAGTGAATCAGCTTTGGGTGGAATGTTGCATGCACTACGAATTCCACTAACTGGATTATTTGTCGGCGGTTCGGCAGTAATTTTTATTAGTTTAATCGCTCATTTTTCAAACAACAATACTTCAATTCTAAAAGCAACCGTTTTGGTTTTAATTATTAAGTTTATTGTTGCACCTTATACCCCGTTGCCCGCATATTTTTCGGTTTTTATGGAAGGTTTATTTGGATTTATTTTGTTCAATATTCTTAAAATGAAAAAAATAGCACCAATTTTACTTGGATTTTTAACGCTAACTTTTTCTGCATTTCAAAAAATTGTAATTTATACAATTATGTTTGGAATGACATTTTGGGAATCAATAGATATTTTCATCAAATTTGTGCTAAATCAGTTTTTCATTTCTTCCAATTTGAATATTTCATTTAGCTATTTAATTATTGTCGTTTATGTTTTTATTCATATTTTGGGTGGAATTTTTTCTGGAATTATAGCAATCAGAATTCCAAAATGGGTTGCAAATTTTGCACACGATATTGATTTAAGCCAAATTGTTCCCGAAAGCACTTCCGAAATAGTTAAAAAGAAGCAGAAAAGCAGAAAATGGTACACCAAATTGTCGGGTATATTGTTCTTTTCATTAGCTTTATTTCTAATTGTGCTATCATATACAACTTCATCATTTGAATCTAACCTTCCTATAAAAATAGCAATTATGGTTATTCGTTCTATTTCAATTACATTAATTTGGTTTTTATTAATTGCTCCTTACACAACAAAATTTCTGCAAAGAATATTGAATAAAAAAAAGAATGAATATGCCTCCGAAGTTGAAAATATTTTTAATCTACTTCCGGAAATGAAAGCATTAGTAAAATTTAGTTGGGAAAAATCCGAAGTAAAAACTGGTTATGGAAGAATAAAGCTATTTTTAAGTTACGTTTTTGTAATAATATTAAGTGAATAATAAGATTTGGTAATTGTACTTTATTTATTCCGAGTGAATGTTTAAAAATAAAAAACCCACGGTTTATGCGTGGGTTTTTTGAAACTTAAATTTAGATGGTTTTTATTTCAAGAAATATGTAAAACCTAAACTAAATGCAAAAACATCCATTTGATGAACGCCAGGCATTGCGTTTTCAGCAACCATTTCAATATCTCTTTCTGCACCTAATAAATATTCGGCAGCACCAGTGAAGCACATTTGTCCCATTTTATAAGACAATCCACCAGTAACTACGTTATTTGTTGAAGATGGGAAAAGAACATTAACTGTTTCATCTGGAGCTGGAGCTGGATCGTAATAATAACCAACGCGACCAACTACATTTTCAGATAACAAGTACTCAACGCCAAGTCTTAATTGAAGAGCATCTTTCCATTTTAATTCAAAAGTATCGCCTCCGCCAGCAGACATAGCAGCGTCCCAAGCAGCATTTTCAAAAACAGCAACTAATTCTTGGTTTTCTGACCACATACTTAATTGACCATCAACAGCAATTGTTAATTTATCATTTGGTCTAATAGCAACACCACCAGCAATCCAAGTTGGCCATGTAACATCTCTATCAAATTCACTTTCAGGAGCACCATATGCTGCAAATGCAGGATTTTTAGCAGTTCCGCTCATAGTTACGTTTGTTTTTGTTCTAAAAGTAGCACCAAAAGTAAACATTTCATTTAAATCATATTTTAGACCAAGAGTTGCGCCATAACCTAATCCTGTTGAACTTTCTTCAAATTGATAAACGCCAGCACCAGCAACAACTGGTTGTGACATATCAAACATTGCATAATAAACATTAACAGCTAAACCAACAGAAAATTTATCTGTAACTTGGTAAGCAACTGCTGGTGAAATATTAACAACACCAATTTTTGATAAAAAGTCATAACCTTCTGGATAACCAAAATCAGTGGCATTCCATTCAGCACCCAAACCAGCTGGTACATAAACGCCTAAACCGAGTGATAATTTACCCATGTTGTAGTTAAAAAATGCATTTGGAGAAAGATAATGATTACTATTTACTTTAGCATCAATGCCTGCTAAATCCATTTTGTAAGTAGCCATTGGAATAATATCTGTTCCAAAAACTAAAATTGAAGATTGTTGACCAGCTAAACCTGCAGGGTTCCAATAAAGTGCTGTTGCATCATTTGCAACTCCAACAAACGCACCGCCCATTCCAAGTGCTCTTGCACCAACGCTGTTAAGACTTAATCCGTTTGCAAAAGCTGTTGAACTAATTGCAATAATTAAAGCTAAGCTAATTAAAGTAGTTCTAATTTTACTCATTTTTACTCCTTTGTTGTTAATTATTTTTTATGATGTAAAACATCAAGGTTTAATTTAATAATTATTCTGAATATTTACTACATAGGACAATTTAAAATTATTTTCAAATTCGGGGGAATATTTTATTAAACCAACATAAATCCTGAATTTTATTTTATTAGTAATTTAGTTTAATTCAATCCATCAAGAACTATTTTGATTAACTATTTTAAAATTAATTTGACATATTGTCTGATTATCCTTATGTTATAATCAGACAATATATTCTGTTATTAACTTTAGGAGACAAGATGAAAACAACTATAGATTTTTCACAAATTAAAATAAAAGATTTGGTCACAGATAATTTTCATACTGCTGAACTTTTCGAAAAACTAGGAATAGATTATTGCTGTAATGGTAATAGGACACTTCAAACCGCCCTTGATGAAAAGCAAATTTCTCATTCTGCATTTTTACTTGAATTAGATAAATTAGAAGACTCAAGTTTAAATGAGTTTCAAAGCTACTCAAACTGGGATTTGGATTTTCTTACTCAATACATAATTGAAAATCATCATAAATATGTTAAAAATGCAATACCTAACATATCAAATCATCTTCAAAAAATTTTGGATGTTCACGGAGAAAGACATTCGTTTATTTGGGATGTGCAAAAAATATTTTTTGAGGTTGCTGAAGAATTAAATCACCATATGATGAAAGAAGAAAAAATACTATTTCCTATCATAAAACATCTGGCAAATTCACAAAAATTAGGGGTTGAATATAAAACATCCGATTTGATTACAATTAAAGACCCAATAAGACAAATGGAAGCAGAGCACGTCTCTGCAGGTAACGCTTTAGAAAATATTAAAAAACTTACCAACAGCTATACTTTACCTAAAGATTCATGTGCAACGTTTCAAATGACTTATAAAGAATTAGAAGAGTTTGAAAAAGATCTACACAAACATGTCCATTTAGAAAACAATATCTTATTTCCAAAGACAATTCAACTTGAAGAAAGATTGCTAAAAGGAATTTATCATTAAAAATAAGAATAGGAGGAAAACCATATTTACTTACAAGATATTTAAATTGAATCATTATAATAATTGCATTGCTAAATGCATAATTATAATCACTTATTAACTAAAAGAAAGAAAGAGTACATATATGAAAAAATATTGGTTTGGATTTATAACGATAATTGTTTTATCATTTAGTGTTCTGAGTTGGGTTGGAGTTCAGATATACCAGCAGGCTCCTCCGATTCCGACAAAAATTATAACTTTAGATGGTAGTTTAGTATTTTCGAAGGAGGATATTGAACAAGGACAAAACATCTGGCAAGCAATGGGCGGAATGGAAATGGGTTCCGTTTGGGGGCATGGTAGTTATGTAGCTCCTGATTGGACTGCTGATTGGCTACATAAAGAAATTGTTTTCGTACTAAATAAATGGGCTGTTACTGAGTTTGGCATGGAGTATGACAACCTTACTGATAAAAACAAATCAATTTTACAAACTCGCGCAGAAAATATATTTAGGACTAATACTTTTAATGAAAGTACTGGAATTATTATAATTGATTCAGTTCGAGCGGAAGCAATTGCTTCTCTAATAGATTATTATAGTAATCTTTTCACAAATGGAAGTGAAGTATATGCAATTCAAAAAAATGCAATGTCAGACCCTGTAAAACTCAAAAAATTAAGTGCATTCCTATTTTGGGGTTCTTGGGCTGCATCTACAAACAGAATAAATGATGTGGTAACATATACTAACAACTGGCCACACGAAAAACTAATATCAAATGAACCCACAGCCGCAATGATTGTTTGGACTGGTGTTAGTATAATTGTTCTACTTCTAGGAATTGGTGGAATGGCGGCATTTTATGCTTCAAAAAGAGAAGCAGTTCATCAAGATAATTTTCCCGCAACCGATCCTTTACTTAATTCTACTTCAACACCATCACAGAGAGCGGTTGTAAAATATTTTTTAATTGTTTCTGGTCTAATGCTACTACAGATAATTTTAGGCATAATCACCGCACATTATGGTGTAGAAGGGAATGCATTTTATGGAATACCTCTTTCTGAGATATTGCCATATTCCATAACTAGGACGTGGCATACACAGCTTGGTATTTTTTGGATTGCAACTGCTTGGTTAGCAACTGGTTTATTTATTGGACCTTCTGTTAGTGGATATGAACCAAAGTATCAAAAACTTGGAGTAGATATTTTATTTATTGCATTACTTTTTGTTGTTCTCGGTTCAATGTTGGGCGAATGGTTAAGCGTTCAACACATTCTACCAGATAGTGCTTGGTTTCTATTTGGACACAGTGGCTATGAATATATTGATCTAGGTCGTTTTTTCCAAGTTGCGCTTCTTATTGGATTACTTCTTTGGTTATTTTTAATGGTACGTGCAATTAAACCAGCATTAAAAAAAGAAGATGACCAGAAACCAATACTCACATTGTTTTTAATTTCCTCAGTTGCCATTGCACTTTTTTATTCA